>CETK01047343.1_pt1 | contig 14086 bp, 9 predicted proteins | sample 361431 | NCBI WGS metagenome assembly CETK01 (sample SAMEA2622452, study PRJEB7988) | marine metagenome | biome: marine biome (ENVO:00000447); feature: surface water layer (ENVO:00002042); material: "saline water (ENVO:00002010), including plankton (ENVO:xxxxxxxx)" | depth 5 m | reverse complement strand
TCAGATTTTTCCGGGGGAATCATGTTCCTGCATAGGCCAGGTGAGACATGTGAGGAAGAACTGTCTTACAGGTACTGCCTAGGCTCAGGTAGTACAATGTCCAGTACATACCCGATAACACTGCAATCAAGCACTGTACCGTCAGAAATGCAGATTTCCAATGTCTTGGCTGAGTTGATCCAGTACTCAGGAGTAGACGCCTCAACGATTGATCTTTCAAAGATGAATGACGAGGATCTGGCCACGGTGATGAGCTTCCTATCGACTGAATTTGAAGTTGACACGGGCTTCATCCAAGACTTCCTCCCGTCCGACTTTCCACCTTCAGAAATAAGTATTACAATCCACCTTCCTGAATGGTTGCAATCCACAGGGACGAGTCCGGAAACTTTGGTATTTTCCTCAACAAATGACGAAATCACAGCACGAAACATAGAACTCTCAGGGTCTAGGCCATTTGACTGGAGGCACTCAATCTGCAGGACGTCTGATCCGTGTGAGGAGGAAAGTATCGACTTAGTCTGCGCTCCAACACAAAAAACATGCATCTCTTTCCTGGTAAACATAGACATCTCCAGAGTTTCTATTCATGAGCTCAGTGGTTCAGTGTCGATTGAATTCACCTCTGACATCATTCTTGAGATTTACAGATTGGGGGTAAACTTGGATATCGATGGAGTTCAAATGTCACCAATTCCGTCAGACGCCATTAGAAGGATTCTCGTGGTGGGCGACCGTACTGAGGGTGGACTGTTAGCGGGGTCTGAAATCGAATCAACAATTGATTTTGGCGTTGGCGACCCGATAGACTTCGAAGTTTCAAACTCTGGCCTCGGAAAACTATCCGACCAGCTAACAAACTCATATTCAGAAATGATGAATGAATTTGGAGAATTCTACTTAGATCAGAACGATCTAGGGCTTGAAGGCCTGTCACTCAAAGCCGACCTGTCTTCAATGCCCTTTCAAGCTGATTTCGGGGGAGTATCGATTGGTCAGGGGCCAATCATTAGTGATGAAGATCCAATCAGACTATCCACGAAGGTGAACAATGCGGAACTCACTTTCTCCCTGAGGCAAGATGAGATTGTCGTTGGAGTCAGTCCACGAACACTAGCCTCTATTCCCTCTATGGTTATATCGTCCATGTTTCCCACGCCAATTTTTACCGACTCCGGACTATTGGTAGATAGCTCAGACATCAAACAAAAAGTGACCCCGCTGATGGAGCATACAAACTTCGGTACAATAAAATCATCAGCACACATTGAAATTATTATGCCCGAATCGATAAGGTTAACCTCATTTGAGAGTAAGAAGGGACTTGGAGAAATAACGAACTCTGAGGGTAGACAGATTCTCTCTTACACGATGCCGACCTGCCTCACAGCATCATCATGGGACGAGTGTAGCAACAGTAAAAATTCAGACATAATCTCCTATTCGGTAGAGTTCTCCTGGGGATTCTTAATCGGAGAGCTAGCTCCTTACGCCTTATTCCTGATTATCTTATTGTCACTAATGATAAGCAGGGTCCGGAGGAAGAGAAGGGAGAGGAAGGCAGATTTAATCAGGAAATCAAAGGATATTGATAACGCCAAGATAGAGAGACTGATGGAAAACGAATTCGGTAAGATTTCTGAAAACACCGCTCTAGTGGATGAGGTGGCACACGAGGAACAGGTAGGAATTGATTATTACCGAGAGTGACCTACCTGTCAAAGTACTCTCGGATTTTCCTAGCCATTGAAGTCCCTATGCCATCAACCGCTTTCAACTCATCAACACTTGCATGTCCAATCCCCCTGCTTCCTCCAAAATGTCTGAGTAGAGACTGTATTTTCTTGGCCCCTAAGCCATCAATCTCCTCTAGCGGATCCCTGATTGAGCCTTTGCGCCTTCTCTTACTATGGAACTGATTAACGAATCTATGAGCTTCATCTCTTGAGTGAATTAGAACTCTTCCCCTCCTGTCCAAAATTATGGGCTCCTTACCCTCGATGAACAGAGTCTCTTCTCTCTTTGCCAGAGCTGCCAACACGAACTTTCCATTTAGATTGTTTTTCTCAAGCGACCTCCTTATTGTGGAGAGATGAGTCTCCCCTCCATCTAAGAGAAGCATATCTGGCCACTCTTCCTGCTTCTTGGCCCATCTCATGACGGACTCCTCCATCATCCTCAGATCATCTTCCCAATCTCCTCTAATTCTGTAGGTCCTGTATTCCTTTTTTGATGGCCTTCCATTCCTGAAAACCACTGATGCACCAACTCTCTCAGAGCCCATAAGCTGTGCCATGTCAAAACACACGACATGATTCATAGACTCCATCCCCAATAAATCGGCACAATCGTTAGCCGCGCGTTGCTCTAGGCTACCAGAGCTGTTCTTCTGAGCTCGGACAACTAGAATTTCGGCATTTCTGTCGGCCATCATCCTGAGTTTGGAGAGATCCCCCCTCTTCGGAACCCGAGCCTCAAATGCTCCATCTCGTCTATTTCTCAGCCATATTCGTGTAGACTCTCCTATTTGAGTGGGAAGAAGAAGAATCTTGGGGGGCCTCCTATGAGCGTAATGTTCTGATAGAACTAGTGAAACAGACTCGGAAACATCTCCTCGATGAATGAGAGGGTATTCCGTCTTGCCTTGTACGACCCCATCCTTTGCATGTAGGATTACTACTACTCCAGAGTCTCCGAGAGAGGAAAACCCAATCGCATCACAATCTTGGTAGAATCTGCTATGGATTATCTGATGAGAAAGACTACTCTGGACCGACGCAATCATATCTCTGAAGTATGCGGCCCTCTCATAGTTTAGATTCTCCGATGCCCTATCCATTTCTTTTTGCAGGGAGCGTGTAAGAACCGTCGCGTTGCCGTCTAATACCCCCGTAACTGCCCTTACTATGTTCGGGTAACCCTCCGGGTCATAACAGGGCCCCTTGCAGAGGTTGATGTGCATCGCAAGACAGCCATCCTCGCCCTTGCAGTCTTTGTCCCTTATTCCGAATTGTTCCCTCAGCAACTGTATGATCCTCTTGGCAGCCCCGGCGTTGGTGAATGGCCCCCAAGACCTTGAGCCTTCTGGGGGATGACGAGTATACATTATCCTCGGGAACTCCTCCTTCGTCAGAGAAATGTAGGGGTAGGACTTGTCATCCTTTAATCTGGAATTGAATTTAGGCTTGTGCTCCTTGATCAGATACCTCTCCAGAGTCAAGGCTTCTGAGGGGCTTTTCGTCACAATGAAGTCTACCCCATCCGCCTGTTCAATCAGTCTTGGCACCATAACCCTGCCGTCATTTCCAGAGAAGTATGATGCCACCCTACTCCTGATTTCAGTGGCCTTTCCGACATACATTACCCTACCGTCTTTGTTCCTAAAGAGGTACACCCCGGGTTTCCGCGGGAGATCCAATGAGCCCTTCTCAACTGCCATTTCTATTGATGCGCCACAGGTCAACGCCCATGAACCCGTGCCTCGCCTCAGGTGCATGCTCACCAGCTCCCAGACGCGCATACTCTCACGGCTGGCAGAGTTTGGTGACCATTTGGACAGAGCCTGGGACGTCCCGAGGGAATTGTCATTGCCAGGGTTGGCCGAGTCTCTTGGAGTAGTCAGATCAGCATTACATGGTCCACTTTCCGATTTGGAATCAAAGGGATTAATCTCTACAAGGACAGCACATGTTATTGGAGGGGGCTCAAGAAAGAGGACGATAGTAAACATAACCGCAGATGGTAGAAAAATCATCACTGAGAATGAACCATCCGTGGCCCGCAAGAAAGATGGAGTAATTGGACCAGCACCGGACTTAATCGATATCCATGGCCGTGTTTCAGAAATAAAAGAGATTTCAGATTCAGTAAAAGAAGGAAGATCAACAATAATCAGTGGACTACCGGGAATAGGCAAATCGACACTTGTGAGAGCAGTCTCCTCGGAACTGGGCGATGTCGGATGGACTGTCAGGTGGGCCAACTGCTCATTGGGAACTGACGCCAAAAAGATCGGAGATATGTGGCTAGGTGCACCATCTCCCGCATCTGTAGAGGCTATACTAAAGAAGCTCCCCTCGAGGAAAACTCTGCTAGTTCTGGATGAGGCACAAGAGTTACACCCCAGACATTCCAAGTCGATTAGTAAGCTCATTTCAGAAGCCTCGTCATCATTTCCAGTTCTTCTCGTCGTGAGGGCCCCAAACCCGCTTGACTTAGAGGGGGAGTTTTCCGAGGTCCGTCTGGAAGGGCTTGAGCCAACTCACGCAATCAAACTACTGATTGAGGGAACCGACCCCGCCACGGCAGAAGCAGTGTCAGACTCCCTAGGAGGACACCCTTTGGCAATCAGACTTTGGTCTCCCGAAGAGGGAGTTCCGGAAAAAGCAAAAGCTGTGTCGGATTATGTCAAGAAGACTGTAATCAACAGGCTTTCGGAGGAGGGGAGGAAAACCCTCGATGAATTATCTATCGCACCATCTCCGTTGGAGGCCGAGGAGATGAATTCCGAGGCAGGGATTTCAGAGTTAGATAATTCTGCGGTTTTGAAATGGTCAGGAGGACTAATGGAAACACATCACCTAGTGAGAAATGTCAGAATGGCGTCATTCGATGAGGAAACTATGTACTCTATGCATCGCATCGAAGCGGGGAAGTGGTCCAGCAAAGAAGGTGATAGGGCCAGGAATATCGAGGCATATCACAGATCCATGTCAGGACAGGATGACGATATGGAATGGATAGAGGAAAACATCAGCCAGATCTCAATTTATGACAGCTCGATAGCGGCAGTTGTGTTGGAGAACGCATTGAATTTCAGAGATAATCAGAATCTAAGAAGTAACGCAATTTCACTCGCAATGGACAGAGGTGAGACGAAAATTGCCGGGATTCACATCCTAAAAATGAACGATAGCCCCTCAAAGAAAATATTCCAATCAAGACTAGCTAGGATGGAGGGCAAGCTATCCGATGCTCAGAGGCTGGAAGAGGAGGCCGTGGCTCTGTCTGGTCCAAGCCAGCGTGCGAGGATAGAGATAGCGTCAATAATCAGAAGATTCGATGATAGGATTCCAGGAAGAATTAGTAAATCCGAGTCCGAGAGGATACTCGGTCTGATTTCCAGAGTTAGGTTAGATGAAATCCCATTTGATGAGAGGGAATCTGCAACTCTCTCTTTGGAGTTGGTGAAATACGGAATCGCTCTAAATAACACCGACTTAGCAGAGGCGTCAAAGTCCAGAGCAGCGATTGAATCTAGAGTGTCTGGTGATGATATAATCCTCGACATACTTGATTTGAAGGCCGCAATTTTGCAAACTGTGGGAGGTAGGTTGTCCGAAGGAGCAATTTCAACTGCTAAAGATTTAGTGTCAAGAATCGATGATGTCCCCAGCAGGATCAGAGTCATCCATGCGACACTTGAGGCAGTAGGGAAGGAAATTCCGGATTGGCTCTTTGAAGCCCACAGAGAGTCATGTACTTACAACCTGAGGGAAGACATTCCTTCCTACAGGAGGCTATCTGCACATAGGTGGTATTGGAGAGGTGTTTTGGAGAAATCAGACAGAATTTCCCACTGGACAGAGGCCATAAGCAGATTCAGAGCAGCCGAATGCAGGAATGCCGCCAACGAGTTAGTCGCTATGCTATCCAAGGGAAACTAGTCCGCCTGTTCAAAGCCATCTTCGGTAACAATATCTCCGACTACCTCTTCAATCTCATCATCGAAGTAGCTTTCACGATTAATCAACCCTTCCAGTCTGGCCCATTGTACACCTGCTACAACCAAGGCTATTGAGAGAACAATCACCAAGAATGACAGTGCTCCAAAGATCAAGATTCCCATTGAGCCCGCCTCATCGGATTCCTGTTCTTTCTCCTCTCCTACTATGTAGATTGCAGTGGCCAGGTTTGTAGAGGACTCCGCCCCTGAGATGGCCCTTACTAGAATCACTTGGGACCCTTCAATAGTGTTGTTGGGTAGGTACTGAAGCCTGTCGACCAGAAGACTGTGTGAGACTTCAAAACCTGCCTCTCCGGGAGTAAACTCGGGCAGATCCATCCAGTTGTCCCGCATATCCCAAGTTCTCCATTGGACCCTCTGGATTCCACCTTCTAGATTGTACGAAACAGAATCTCCCGGACTAATCCATACCCTATTGTCCAGCCCATAATCACTCGCTAGAGTGACATTCAGAGTTAGACTCAATTCGTAATTGTAATTCGCGGCTTCTTCGACTGCAGGTTGAGCATTGACGTGTCCATGACCGTAGACATTATTCTGACGATTTTTCGGAATCGCATCCTCAGCACAGGGCTCGTTTGCGAACATATAATGGCATTCTCGATATGTAGAGGTCTCCTGCATTATATTCCTAATGTCGAATGGACTTAGATCGGGATTGGCTTGATACATTAGAACCGCAACCCCGGCTGCTCCAGGAGTCGCCATGCTGGTTCCGGAGAGAGCGACATATCCATCTCCTGTATTGGCGTCAGGGGCATTTACGCTACTACCAACAAATGCAACGTTCGGTTTGACACGCCCCTCTTCTGTCGGGCCCTGGCTAGAATACACCGCGATAGCAGTGTTCTTGTCGAGTGAACCCACAGTGATGACATCCTCAGCGCTCCCAGGCGTGCCTATTGTTGCGGTTCCACCGCTGTTTCCAGCTGCAATGAATAGAGTAACTCCGGCCCTCATCATTTCGTTTGCCATTCTGTTAACAGACTCTTCCTCAGAGGAAGTCCATTCGATTGCTCCGGTAAGAGCACCAAGACTCATACTAGCCGCTCTGATGTTGAATTCATGCCTCTTTTCGACCGTCCATTCCATTCCAGCCATTACAGCTGCGAAGGATCCACTGCCACCTCCGTCGAGTACTTTGACCCCAACTAAATTTGCATGTGGGGCAACACCGATGTGTCGGTAATCGGGAGCTCCCGTCCCAGCGGTGATGCCCGCGCAGTGAGTGCCGTGACCATTGTCGTCATAGGGGAATATCTCCGTTCCATTAGTTGCTCCTGGATTGTTGATAGCATCATAGAATGCGACGATTTTAGGGTCGTTTGTCGTATTATCGTCATCTAAGTCATCCAGAGCAGTGTGGTTTCCGTCGATTCCAGTATCGATTATTGCCATTGTTACCCCTTCACCAGTATAGCCAGTGTCCTGCCAGACCAGATCAACACCGTGGGCCGGGACTACATCCTCCATCTGTACCCCGAGCATACCATCTAGCTCGACGAAGACAACTCCTGGCAACTTGACCAGGTCGCGAATCCTATCCAACTCCACATTTCCTGCCACTGAGTCGATCAACCAATACCGGAACTGTGATCTGAAGTCGACCTCTTCGGTCAACATCTCAACATCATCTTCTGTCGGGGGATGGTCGAAGTCAACAATTACCGAGATTCTTCCTTCATCATCGAGGTAATCATGATGATTGTTCTGGGCGGCGATCCAAATGGCATCATGGATGAAATCCCCGTCCATGTCCATGCTTGTGTCCATCCACCATTTCCCATCCACAGACGCATCCCCATTTTCGGAGGTCGAACCAGCAGTGGCTATGGTCGGAAGAAGCATCATCAGGAAGAAAGCCAATGATGCCATCTTCCTCCTTGTCTCGAGGTCAAAGAACACGCGATTCATATCTCAGCACCAATCAATGTCCTAGTTTCAGCGATACCCTCTATCGACCTTATGTCCTGTACGACGCATTTGGTCAACTCTTCCTCATCCTCTGCCTCGACTTTTACGAAAAGATCGTGCATACCGAAGACAATCCATTGACCCGCGACGTGTTCTATTTCGGAGACAGCTTCTCTCACCGAGACTTCGGCCCCGGGCTCGGTGGTAATAAGAACGAATCCAACTGCCATAATCACACCTCGACCGCAATCAGAGTCTCAGTCCTGACTACTCCCTCTATTGACCTCATTTGCCCTATCAATGTCCTAGCCATCTCTTGCTCATCTTCGAAATCTATGCGAGCTACCAAATCGTACTCTCCGTAAGAAACATGAGTCTCGGTCACAGCTTCGAGGTTCAAAAGCATTAGATACACGTCTAATTCCTTTTGAGGAGCGGTTTTTATCAAGACGAATGCAGTATTCACAACAACCCCAACACTCCCGAATACTCCCTGCTTATGACCTCTCCTATGTCTTAAACTCCAGCTCAATGGTACGAAGGGATAACATGGAATGATTCGACCCAGAGTATGTGCGCGTCCCAGGTCACAGGCCGAGAATAGCATTCGCTATGGTCTCATTGCTTATCTTGGTCTCAAGCTCCCATCTCGTTTCATCCTCAGAATCCCGAACGACCACTGTGTGGTCTGGAAACGTGATATTACCGGACGGATACCTAGTAGATTCGGGAGAGGTCCTCTCAATCGCACCGGGGACAACAATCAGTGTGGGATCTGGCTACTCGATTGATGTGGATGGCAGAATCATCATCTCAGGTACTACATCATCACCAGTAGTTATGAGCTCCATTTCCGGTAATCATGAGGGCATCGTATTCAACTACTCAAGCGATGGCCTCGGGTCCAAAGTCGATAACCTGTCAGTGGACGATTCTAAATACGGCGTAACGATTTACGGTAGCGATCCAGTAATTTCCAATCTCACAGTCATCAATGCAGACAACGTCGCTGTCGACCTTTATGGTGGAGCATCACCATTGATTACTGACCTAATTGTTTCAGGAGGGGGACAGGATGTCCATGGTTTCTCGACAACATGGAGATACGGCATAGGCCTATCCATCGGGGCCTACTCTACACCGATAGTCAGGGGTGCGCAGATAGATGGATTGATTACAAGGGGCGTCAACTATTGGGGAAATTCTGGGGGATTACTGTCAGATCTTGCCATATCAAACATTAGCGGGTCAACAATGGCAATCGGCGCGGGAATATGGGTCGAGGACTCAATTCCACTAATCGAAGACTCGACAGTTAGCAGATCCGATAATGGCATTTTCGTCAGACACATTACAGATGGATGGACGACCAGACCTACATTCGAGAGCGTTGTGGTTGAAAACTCGATGTATAGGGGCGTAATGGTTGAACAGTACAATCACAGTCAGTACTCGAACCTCCCCCTGAACGCAATTTTCAACGATATCACAGTACGGGGGACAGGGGGCCCGGGTGCAAAAACGTCTGGACTATCCGTAGCCGCATTCGATATAAACACAAGCGGGGTACATATTGATGTCGGGCTGATTGAGAACAACTCTGCAGTCGGATTCCGGGGGTACATGATAGACTCCTCTACAATAATCAATAGACTTACGATATTGACCAACGGTAACCCATCAGCGATCTCTGCATACAATGACAGAGCGGGAATGTTTCTCAGAAGTGCTAATTGGGCCCCCACAGTTAACGACCTGGTCGTTCGTAATTCTACTGGGCCAGGAGTACTTCTCTGGAAAGGGGGGATTCAGGGTAGTTACTGGGACATCAGCAATAACGGAGCAACGGGTTTGGATATCAGAGAGTTTCATCCCGATTTATTCCTGGTATCCAGTCACAACAACTCAGGTCATGGGGTATCCGTGACTGACTCAAGTAATGTCGAACTAGAGCAGATTCACACATCATCGAATGGCCTAGGTGCAGTTCTTCCAGCATACGGGTCAGGTATTTATTTCGATGAGTCGAATGATGTGGTGAGTGCAGGAAAGAACGTCAGTTGTACTAATTGCTCATCCTCCAACGATCAGCATGGGGTCGTAATCAAGAATAGCATTGATATTTTCTTGGATGGAATAATGGCCAGAGACCCTCTTTCCGGGCCCGCATTAGACATTGATAACAGCGGGATTTCAGATAGAACGGGAAGAGTCTCTCTATCTAACATAACCGTAATCCAGAATTCAAGCTCCTATTCCGTAGAGCTTAACTCGGCTGACGCGATTATTGAAAATCTAGAGATAGACGGCTCCAATACCGGTGTGAAATGGACTGCTGCTGGAGGACTGACCTCATACCTGAACTCAAGTCGTATCAGAGGCTACCAAGGGTGCTTGGAACTGATAGACCACACTGACTTGGTTTCCACATCCATCTTCTTTGAGTGCGAGGGAGCAAACCCATCATTGTCCTCCTCTTTCGTTAATTTCACTAATTCCTCATTTTCTTCTGCTTTAGGTATGTCCGACACATTCTCCACTCTTGGAAACTCGCACATCAGATGGATATCGTCATCGTACATAGCAACACCCAATTACACAGGCTCCGACAATATCGTTGATATTATGTGGTTTGTAGAGGCAAATGTCGTTAACCAGAACCTCAGGAACATCCCGTTCTCTGATGTTAACCTATCCTTCGATCAGCTAGAGGCAGAATTCAATCATACCCTTCCTTACTCAGGCAGGGATGTTGTAGGGCCTTTCATCGGTCAGAGGTGGACTCCTGTTCAGGGGTGGTCCCAGAATACAACAATGAGCTTAGGCTGTGATTACGATGGGGTACACAATGACACGGCCCCCGTCCTTCTAACCTCTGACATCGCAGTTATTTGCACAGTTGAGATTGCTAATCAACCACCTTTCATCATATGGAAGACTCCTGAGGATGAGTCAGTGTACCCCAGTGGTTCACCTGTCTATTTCATCGGGAATGAGTCTTGGGATTTGGATGATGACGATCTCACATTCGCATGGACAAGCAATATTGATGGAGACCTGTCTTTGAGTTGCTCCCCAGCCTTCAGTGGGAATGGCTCGGTGTTTCAGGCAAATACAGGACCAACAAACTGTCTCTCTGACGGAACACACCTGATTACTCTCGAGGTCTGTGACACAGACAATAATTGTGTCCAAGAGGAAAGAGAAATTGAACTCGTCAACCTCCCTCCAGTGCTATCTGTTGGGACCTCTCCAACAATCTCGTCGTGGGGCACATTGTACCTAGGACAAACCGCCAACGTCACGGTCTTTATGTCGGGGACTTACGATCCGGAGGAGGACGATATGGAGTGCTGGGTCGGCGCTTCGTTTGAGGAAAATTCCAGCACGCCCCCAAGCCACTCCAGAGGGTGCCCATCTGAGATGAACAGATCATTCCCGGGAGCGCCTAATCAGTTCTCCGTCACGGTCTACGCTTGGGATGGCACCAATCAAGCCTCCACCTGGTCATTTGACGTCGAGCTGTTCAATGAGATTCCAGACGCGTCAATGGTAGTATCGAGAACAGGCCAGCTATCTTCTGACACTGTAATCATCGATGGCTCTGGCACAATGGACCCAGAGGGAGACCCAGTAAAGTTCCAGTTCCTAAGTGATATCGATGGCACAATCTATTCCGGTGTTTCATCAAACGGAACTATCGAATGGATTGGAACATTGTCTAAGGGAACCCACACTATAACTATGCAGGCCAGTGATGATAGACCTGCCCATGCAGGCCAGTGGACAACGTCAAGCATCGAAGTTCAGGTAAACAACTCGCTTCCAGTATCCATGATTTCAAGTCCTCAGGACGGCGATTTAACAGATTCTGGGACCTTGGTGGTATTGGACTCAACTGGATCAGGAGACTGGGATCTGGCCTGCTCCGACCTCCCGCAAAACGGGACTGGGCTGATATGCAACCCTTTGATTTCAACCAGCTCTGATTTAGTGAGTGTACTGTGGGAGAGCGATATCGTCGATGAGCCACTAGGAAGTGACTGGCGCTTAGAGACAAGGCTCCCTGAGGGAGTTCATCAGATCACACTTACCATTGATGACGGCTCAGGAAATCCAGATGTATCGGAAATTATGCTCAGGGTCGATGAAGCCCCTCCAGTTTTCGTCCTAGACTCACCAGTTCCAGATACCGTTGTCTATTCCAACCTACCAGTTCTTTTTGACTTCAGGAGGTCATTCGACCCCGATGGAGACGACTTCACAGTGACCGTGACGTCCAATCTGATGATGGTACCAATTCTTGACTCAAAAACCACGGATTTCTGGTACAATGACTATATTCCCCATGGGATTCACACCTTGACATTCGAGTTAACCGACGAGAACGGAATGGTCGCGTCCTACTCCCAGGAGCTTACAGTGCTTGAGACTGACCCAGTTGCCTTGATATCTGGACTTTCTGAGGGCCAGTACATCCCTCCTGGGACGATTCTAGATCTAAACGGCTCCGAGTCCTTCGACTATGACGATGACATAGCTCTGTACAGGTGGACTCTCTCAGATGGGACCGAAGTAAGTGATAGGGAGACAGTTTCGGTCCAGCTATCGCCAGGACTCGTAAGAATCGATCTTATGGTTCAGGACTCACGGGGGGCCCAGTCCCTAGCCTCTGTAAATCTGACTATAGGCTCGTCATCACCCACTCTGAGGGATATGGTAGTCACTCCAAAGGAGCTTCAGATGGGAGAGGTCAACGCTATCAGGGTCACAGTGGTGATGGAGGACGCGGATGGTACCACAAATTCAGTCGGAGGAGAGATGGTCGCCGGGGGACTATCCAAGGCATTCCAAATGAGGGATGACGGGCAATTAGGGGATTTGGTTGCGGATGACGGGATTTGGACGTTTGAAACAAATTGGGAGGTCACTGGAGGGTCATCAGCTTCCATTGGCGTGTGGGCCTTGGACGGGGACACTGTAAGTCCGACCCTGATGTCTATCATACCCATTGCCGAGGATGAGGGATTGGATATTTTCGTGTGGTTAGTTGGTTCCGGCCTACCGATTGTCATTGTGATCGTATGTATGCTGATATCAATAGGGATGGTAATAGTGTCCAATCGAAGAAGAGAGATGGAGAGGGATCTAGAAATGATTCAGTCCTGGTCCTCATTCGAGCCGACAGAATATGATTCAGATGAATCACAGGGTACCCTCTGACACGGGTTATCTCAGAGGTAAATCATAGGGTATGTTTGTACTCTACCCCTTGCCTACTCGTCTGATCAGAAGAACCTTTTTCGATTAAATTCGGGAAAATATTCAAAGTAATTATTGAAAGAATGGTTCCAATGGTATGGGGCCTTTGGACGGACCGCGTCTTTGAAGATACTGCTAGGAGGCTCCCAGTGAAAAAGAGGAAAAAAGTTGGAATAATTTTGTTATCGGTGGGGGTCTTTCTGTGCTTCATTGGATTGGCGCCGTTGTACCTGTTCGAAGATTCAGGTGGGTTTGGAGGAATAGGATTACTTGGTTTATTCGTTACCTTGTTCCCCATTGGGATTACCTTCTCGGTTTTGTCGATTCCTTTTTTTAGAAAATTTGAAGATAGTGGATGGATAGAAGACGCTCTATTTGAGTGGTCTTTTTGGTTTGGTGATCGGGATATAATAAATGAGGTACAAGAAAATATGAAACAACAAATTGATTGCTTATCCTGTAATCAAAGGTTAAACATCCCATTCAGTTATTCGGGTAAGATTTCTTGCCCTGCTTGTGGCATTAATATGGAACTAGAAGAAGGGATAATACAAGCAGAGGGAAACCCATCCGATTAGGGTTAATCGGAACGGTACCCCTGCGATTACCCCTAATCGGAAGGGTGGCCCTTTGAAATTACAACTCACGCCGCATCATTCGGTATCGTGTTTCATTTCTACCATTACCATCGGCAAAGCCAATTCCACCAGTAATCTCCCATCCTTCAGCTCCAGCTAAATTGATCAGTGTTAACAAATCACGTGAATTGAATAGAATATCAGGCTGTGAACCATCATCTAATGCCTCGGGATTGATAAACGAGGTATTCAGAATTTTCTGATATGTAGCCGAGTATTGTTTTTGCAAATCCCACGTCGTTGGATTCTGCCATTTATTACCAAAGTTAGCCGTCTTAGGGTCATCTGGATTGCCCGCTTTGTCAAACTTTATTTCAGCTGGCTCCACATTTGCAGGCTTGACCAAATACCAGATGTGATTTTCAAGAACAAGTGCAGCGAATTCCCATTTGGCCATGTATGCGTGAGTATATGCAACTATTCAACGATATCGGATTGGTTGCCGAATTAGTGGGCTATCAGTGGGCCCTTTCAGACGCTACCCTTTGAAACAGTGCACTGAAAGCCCTTTGAAATCCAATATCCA
>CETK01158047.1_pt1 | contig 14136 bp, 20 predicted proteins | sample 361431 | NCBI WGS metagenome assembly CETK01 (sample SAMEA2622452, study PRJEB7988) | marine metagenome | biome: marine biome (ENVO:00000447); feature: surface water layer (ENVO:00002042); material: "saline water (ENVO:00002010), including plankton (ENVO:xxxxxxxx)" | depth 5 m | reverse complement strand
TATGGGTTAGCCGCCGTATCTTTCGTCTTAGCCGCTTGTTCGGTTTCTTCGTCAATGCCTAAGTCTTCTTCTAGTTCCTCTAGAATGTCAGCAAAGTCTTCTAATTGCGTTAGGATTACAAACTCCTTCACGCTTTCGATTAGAGACTTCTCGTTCCACTCTAGAAGTAGAACCTTTTCCCAGGGGAATAATTGTAGTTTAAGTTGAGTTAGGTCTTTTCCTTCGTTATCCTTTCCTATAACATCTACGAATTCGATGTATAAACCAAATGTTCCTTTGATAACATCTACATCGTTAAACTCTCTTGCGTTTGACTTCTCATCTACCGCTATTACACGGTTCGCCTTTACCTGCATGAAGCATCGTTAATTCATTGGGTAGTTAAAGGATACTGTGAAAAAAGGTGCTTTTTCTAAAACAACTTGTTGTAGACAGACTTATTTCCTAAATGAAGTTGCATTTCTAAACATGGGCGGCAAAGGAAGTGGGCGCAGAAAAATAAAATCTGAGCATGATGCACCGAATCCTAAAACTATGCGTGGCGAATTAAAGCGTGACCGTATCATTTTCGAGCTTTTGTTCGGTGGTGAAGACGATCGAGCATTGAAAAATAAGTTTATGCAGGAGGTTAGAGAACAATCTGCACAAGGAAACCTACCTCAATACCGTTTAACAACCGATGATTTCGATTGCATTATAGATATTCAGCGACTTTGGGAGTTAGGTTCGTTTAGAAACATACCCGAAGTTGTAGCTAGTAGGTTGTTTATGTTACATACTTTACCAGAACTAATAGATGTTGATGCGTTGGCTGACCCTAATACTAACTCTAGTGGGTGGAGTAATAGAGCATTAGTTACTATGGGATTAGAAATACTAAGGTTATATCTAATGGGGGTAGACCCTTACATGCGTAAAGTTATCAGAAATGTATTAACAACTAACGGTAAGAAGTTAAACATGAAGCGTTTGCTTCACGGTGTTAATCATTCTGCCGAAGCATTAGATACAGTATTGGAATACGAAGACGACGAAGAGTTTGACTTTAGTTCTCTAAGTGACTTAGAATTTTAGTTTCGAGTTACTGTGTTATGTTCGTCGCCGTTTACCTTGTGAACAACGCTAACTTCTTCGACTTCTTCTTGAGCATAACTTAGGTCAATTTCACAAGCACCACCGGCACAAGCAATCTCTCCACTAAGGTCTGTATTGTCTTCTACTTCTGTTACAAAGTTAAGATCGACACCTGTTAGGTCTTGCATCATAACATCATATGTTTCTTTAGAGCAATCTTCGAATGGTGCTTGCTTGTAAGTGTGGTCGCTGAATGGTAGGACGGAAAGTCCATTGTAAGACTCTCTATTCTCCCACATCCATTCGCCGACATCGACCCACTCGCTATCCTTGACAGAGATTGTTGCGGAAACATTGTGGGTGTTTTGTCCTTCACGGTGTCCGCTTCTAACCCATTCTTCGCTAACTTTCTTGACTCGCTTTAGTAGTTGTAAAGCACTCTCGGTTCTATAGACAGCATCTTCTGGTGCTTTTTGTGGTGCGGAGATAACTGCTTGAGTCTCTGCGTTGAAGTAATCGTCTTCGATCATGTTAGGATGATATGTTGAGAGATACTTGTAAATCGCTTCATTTTTACCTACGCGTATTCTGCGTATGTAATGAGGGGCGTGCCAAGCATGAATACCACTACTAGTTCCAAGTGCAAGGGAGGTTGTTCCTGCTGGCTTTACACAAGTGGTTCTCGCTGCCTTGTTAATGCCAATAAGTTTCGCAACTCTTTCGTTTTCAACCTTAACAATGTCACTACCTTCAACCATGTCAAATCCGAGAACAGTTCCAGACGCGATGCCCGTCATACTGACTCCGAGTAGTGCTTCTCTTTCTGTGGTGTTTTTCCACTCGTCTCTTAGATAGTGGAAGTCGGTGTAACCTGCTTGGAGTGTTCCAATGAAAGATGCAGCTTTACATCTCAAGAAATAATCTTCTTCACTCTCTAAGTTAGCAGCATTAATTTCTACTAAGTTACAGAATTGGAAAGGTCTTAGTGCGATTTCGCAACATGGGTTTGTTCCCCAGTCTTTATCGTTAGTGAAATAGAATCCTGGTTCTCCACTACCACTAAGTCTAACTCTATCCCATAGGTCGTTAAAGAATTCTCTATCTACTCTATGTCTTAGTAGAACTACTGAATTGTTTGCTCTTCCTCTTTGTGGATTAAGTTCCCACCAGTTACCAGACTTACAGGAAATCATTTCGTGGTCGTCAGCGGAGAATAAACTAATCATGGCGGCTCTACGAATACCACCTGCTAATACTGCATCTGCAATATGACACATGATGTCATGCGCTTCTATTGGTCTTAGTTTACTACCGTTCTCTTTGTCACCTAAGATTCCTTCTACTTTTAGTAAACATTCTTTGAGTGGTTGTGGGCCAGGTGCCTTGCCTCCCGATGTGATTAGTCTATCACCCTTCTTTCTAATATCGCTAAAGTCAAAGATGGGCTTACTCTTTAGTTCTCCAAAGTATGACTTCATTAAAGTCTTGACGGCATCTGCCCAACCTTCTATCGAATCACCGATTAGATAACGGCGTGAACGGTTTTCATTTGGCTTTCTAATTTCAGGCAACTTAGTTACATGATGCCCTTGAACAGAATAGCCAACGCCTGTGCCTCCTAACAATAGGAACATAGATTCGCTAAATGCTCTCAAATCATCTATAGGCATGTAAGCGCAATTGTAAACTCTGTTAGGAGAAATCTCGATTGGCTTACCTGCGAATTGCATAGAGCGCATAGAAGGTAATACTTTCTTATCGTATACATACTGATACGCATCTTCTATCTCTTCTGCAAGTTCTGGGAACTTCTTAATGTGCATCGCTTTATTTCGATCCACTAACTCTCCCCAATTCTCTCTTCGATTGAGTTCTGGTAAGTATCTAGCATACTTCATATGCACGGTTATATCGCTTAAAATCTGTGATGAAATTTCCATTTTTAGTCCTCATACCCGTTATTTGACGACGGGTAATTTGGGGGAAAAACATCCAACACTTAAAGCCCACTAGAGAAAGAAATAACTTTCTTGAGTGAAGTTAAGATGTGACTTTTACTTCGGTCATTTGGAGTTCGTAATCTTCGTCTCCACTAATGGTGTTTTGATTGAGTTTGAAATAATTGTCCATGAAGTCAATCGCTTTCTTTTTGGTAGTAAAAGCAGCTACCACGCCTAAGTTATCTAGTTTGATGGTCGGTGCGCTAACTCTCTTTACCTTACGCTTAACATCGTCTTCTTCGGAGGCTTCCTTAGAAACCCCCGTCATAATAATGTCCTCTGCTTCGGGGTCTGTATTTTCCTTTACAACATCGTAAGTTGTTTTTCTGCCCATGCTAGAGCAATCCACATTCGGACACCATATTGCACGCTTGTTGGGATTATGAACAACCCAAATAGAAGGTAGTGAAAGTTCTACACCTTTACCTTCGATTGCAGTCATTACCGCAGCTAATTGCGCTTTGAGCGCTGCCAACTCTGCGTTAGTATCGGTCATACTTAATCGCCACGATTCTTTCTTTCACGAAGCGACTTAGGTAACATGATTTCGACTCCTTGAAGTGGAGGTCTACCGACTAACTTTCTTTGTTTCTTGAATTGATTTGCCAGTCTCTCGATTGTTAATGCTTCACCGACTGTTTCGTAAGTAACATAGAATGCGCCTTGATAGTTAGAGTTCCACCAATCTCTAGTGGTTAGGAACGCGACTCTTTGATTTTCATTGACGATTAAGGTCATAGAAGTCGGGCCAGTCCAACACTTCCAACCGTCAGTAGGTGTGCAAACATAACCAACGGGTGCAGTCTTCTCTGCTAAGTCCTTGAGTAGTGCCTTACCTTGTGCTAAGGTTTCGGCACTCATCGAACGACCGAATCTAAGCATGCGATTAGACAACCTCTTGTATTCGGCGAGGTATTCTTCTTGTGTTCCTTCTTGGTTAGCCTTTGGTTCTTCTTTAACAGCGACTACCGCAGCTTCCATCTTTGCGGCCTTTTCTTCGGCTACTTCTTCCTTAACAGACTTGGTATCGTCTGGGATGGTATACTGTCCCACTTTGTAGTCCGTCCACATTTGACTTAACTTGTTAGTAGAGACACCTTTGTGAAGTGATCTAAACTTATTCCATGTCATCTCTTTCTTTGAGGCCATGAACCGTTGGTGTTTCTTTAGTAACTTTAAGGTTGCTAAGGAATTCGTTATATTCCTTGATTACTTTTCGAGTGGAGTTTCTACCTGCCCCTGTCTTCTCTATAGCATCTTTTTGGGTTAGTTTGAACCCATATTTCCTAGCCATAACGAATAACCAGCCGACTATACGATCATAGAAACTAGTAATACTAGGTGTAGGTCTACTAGACTCATATTCCTCTAACGCACTTCTAACTAATGACTCTGGCATATCTAGTTGCTTGCCTACTGATAAGAATGTCATCTCTATTTTAGGTTCTAGGTCGGGGCGACCCACTCGTTGTAAGTATTGATACATACGCAGAGTAGTAGTAGCATTAATCCCTGCTTTAGTTAATACTGCTCTATTAGGTGGGATGTTTCTAAGATAGGAGGCTACTGCTATAATCTTAGGAGGCAATCTTTGTGGGCCTGTATCTCTAAACATTGGATAATCCGACTGTTCTTGAGAGCGTAACTCGTCTATAATCTCCTGTTGATTATTAGCCATAAATAGGGTTAGTTTATCGTCCTCTATAGAATCTATAAGTTCTATGATAGCATTTTCTCTATCTGCTCTCTTAACAAAGTCGGGTGTGAAGTCAAGCATTGAACGGTCGCCTTCGGCTACGAAGTTGGCGTTCTCATTCATAGCGCCCGAATCTTGGTCGTCTTCTTCATCGAAGAGGTCTTCTCTCTCATCGAACATTTCCATTTGAACAGAACCCAAACACTTGACGCAAACGAACTTACCCGTATCGTCGCTAAAGTAAGTTTCGCCCTTTAACGCTGGGCATTCTTCGTCGGGGTAATCTTCGTGGCACTCGAAGTTAAGCCCCAACATACTTTCGAATTTGCTCTTTTCCGACATAGGCGACCCCCTCAACAAACAACTGCGGTAATTCCTTGTCGTTAGTTAATGCAATAACTTGCGACATTCTAGGAGATGTAGTATCCTCGACATCAACGAAGTCGAACTTAATGTTAGCATCTTCTAAGATTTGCATAACTGCCTTCGTTTGTTGTTGCCAGGAAAGACCCCACAGCTTAATCAGCATAAACAATGCCAAGTGTAGGTGAGGGATAACCCTTTTCATTACGGAGAAATCTCATCGTATTATGAGTGAAGGTAGTCCGTGGTCTAGACTAGGTAATATTCCAACTTTAGGAAACGAAGAAATAGAAGTCCCATCTAACGATATTCTAATCATTAAAGATCAGATTAGCGAGATTAGTAAGTTGTTGATGAGTCTCGTATCGAGAATAGAAGAGTTAGAACAGAATAACTTACCTGCTATAGATAACTTGTTAGAAATCGCCACCCCAGAAGAACTAGGGATGGTTCCGAGTGAACCCGTTGAACCAGAGTTTGACCCAGAAGTCGTCGTTGTCAAAAGCGGTTTTAGTGCGCCACCACCAAACGAAATGAAGGAAATTCGAGAGACGCAAAAAGCCGAAGTAGAGCCTGTCGGCACACCTCCTAGTGACACCGCCCAGGAAACAATAGAACAAAAGGAGTTTGGTGAAGAATACGAAATCGCTTTCATCATGGCTGATTTGCTAACTGACCACATCAAGGAAAACGGTGCGATACTAAACAACCAAGCCAAAAAGCGAGTATACACTCCAGCGGAGTTGAACCCAGGAAAGAGCGATAAAGCGAAATTGAAGGAACTCATCGAAGGCGGTCATACTAAGTTCAAGGCTAACAAGATGGATAATTTTAGAACTCTTTACTACATAGGTGAAGATTACGCAGAGGAGTATGAGAAGAGTTATGGATCGAAGAGTGACTGATTGGATTACTCAAGGTGTGTCTAGGGTTTTCGTCTTCGCTAACAACTACCACGGTTGGGCAATTGGTCTACGAGCGAAGATAGACACGGGCGCTGACCGATGTTCCATTGATATTGGATTGGCAGAAGCGATGGGGTTAGAAGAACTTAGCGAAGTAAAGGTGCGTAGTGCTAACGGTGTTGTTAGGCGACCCGTTTACTCGGCCGTCATTAAGTTCGAGAGAAGTAAATATGAAGTCACCATGACAGGTTCAGATAGAAACAACTTGGAATGCCCCATGTTAATTGGAAGAGATTTACTAAAGGAAATCTGTCTCGATGAAGAAGAATGAATGAAATCGCTTGAGTAGAGAAAAGACATACTTTCTCTAGTCATCTAAATATGTTTTGTTATAAGTATTTCTATAAGGGTATTTAATACAACTAGAGAATCCTTACACTTTCTATAGTGGAACTAGAGAATCCTTCAAGTTTCTCTAGTCGCAATAAGTTGCGTATAGCGTTTACACTACGGAAAGTATGTAGTTTCTCTAGTCGTTAATTTATCTCGATGTTTAATCCATTCGCCAATTCTTTGTAGCGATTTCTAATTGTGACTTCGGTAACACTACTGATGTCTGCGATTTCTCTTTGAGTTCTATTTCTACCCTCAAGATATGCAGCAATATAAATCGCTGCCGCAGCAACACCTGTTGGACTTTTACCGTCGATCATTTCGAATCTCTCGGCCTCGTCAATGATTTCATTGGTCTTTCTTAGAACCTCTGGAGGCAACCCAAGTTTAGAGCAAAAACCACCGATGAAGTCTCTCGGATGATTGACTCGTAGGCGAATCCCTAGTTCCTTCTTCAGAATCTTGTAACATCTAGTCAATTCCTTTCTACCTACTCTTGTGGCTCTTGAAACCTCATCTAATGTTCTACCTAACTTATTCATATTACAGACTATGTATATACTAGCTGCTACTAGAGCATCTATACTTCTACCTCTTGTTAATCCCTTCTCTAACGACTTACGATAGATTGAGGCAATCTCCTGTTGAACACTTTTGCTTATCCCTAAGTTGCTACAGATTCTAGAAATTTCTGGCAAAGCCTGTGCCAAGTTTCGATCATGGGTGTTAGCAGTTCTCGCCCTTCTCTGCCACTTACGCATTCTATGATATTGCATTCTGGTTTTACCCGTTAGTGCCTTACCAGAGTAATCTCGATTTTGCCAATCAATATCTGTTGATAATCCTTTATCGTGTAGTAGTTGCGTGGACGGCGCACCCGTTCTAGATAACGAATCTGCCTGTTGAGGTGAAAATGTTCTCCACTCTGCGCCAGGATCAATTATATTGTCTTCTATAACTAGACCGCACTCAATACAACACAACTCTCCTCTAGAGATGTCTCGCTCTAAGTTTCTAGAACCGCACTCTTGACACCTAGTTATGTTCTCAAAAGTTCTCAGTTCTTCTTCTATAGACATGGGGATGCAATAAATTCTGTATACCTAGTGAATATAAAGGATTCTATGTTAATAATTCACCGTTAAATTTCGGTAGGACTATAAACCCCCGCGACTCACGATGAATTCCAGGAGAGTAAACCATGAGCGAAGAAACGAAGGAAGTCCAGCAAAAGCGGATTTCATTCGACTTGAGAGGGGATAATGCGGAGGCGTTTGAGCTATTCCGTAAGGGATTAGCTGCACAATTGGGCTTCAATATCTCACCTAGCAAGACCGTTCTTTGGCTACTACAACAGGCAAAGGCGGGAGGCGAAGACGAGTGACTCCCGATGAAATTAGAAACGCTTACTTCGCACTTGAAGAGAGCGTTAGAAAATCGTTAAACTGGGAGTTAGTCAAAAGGAACAAATCGTGGAGTTCTGCTAGAAACCAGTTCAAAGCACACTTAGAACAAAATGGTAGTGCTTCGTTAGCCGAGGCTAGAAGTCTAGGCATAGTTCCAGCGGAAACAACAAGCTCATCATTTCGTAAGTGTGTAGTCAAACCACTACAAGATTCTGGCTTTGCTATAGTAGCACAAAAAGGTGTATTGTCTCGTGGTGCAGTCCTATATCACACTCCTGGCAACGAAGGAAAAGTGGACACCACTAAACAGGTGTTCGAAGAACCCAATAGAGAAGGTGCATTGTTCGTGGTGAATAATCTAATCAACGGTCATACAGGCAGAATAGATGTTAGTAAGTTATTGACTGTCGAACAATTTCCATTCCTTAATGATACACAGTCGAAGCGTAAGTTCGAAGTGTTACTCACCGACGAGGCAGAGAAACAAAACTGCGCTAAAACGAGTAAACCGTTTGTTTTCATTAGAGAGGTGGTTGAATGAGTGATGATTTCGAAATACTAGACGAAGAGAGTCAAAGAGTGAATATGTGGGATGCCACCGATTCTGGTATCCTTAGATCTGTCCATGCTTACTTAGTATGGCATTCGGGTGCAGGATTTAGAGAGTCTATAAGTAGTAATAACGAAAGAAGTATGTATCTAGACGGGTTAGGCGAAGAGGCAGTAGCACATGCGGAAGAGCATGGGTATGATATGAGCGACGACCGAAGAATCCGTAGTTTATTATCGTTGGATACTCAAACCCAGCATGAACCAGGAGACTCACCCGTTTGTTACTTAGATATCCAATTAATTGAGAACGGTTTCGTTTTACCATTCGCAGAGCCATCCAATCTTTCTTTAGAGCCACTAAAGGTGGGTTACCCTAGATTCTCTAACTATGAAGAATTCAAAAAGACATACAAAGAGTTGTCATACTATATCCAATACTACCCAGGAGAAGTGGACTATCAACTTATGAGACTACAGAGAGAGTATTTACCATTAGCTAACTATGAGTTCAAACAAGAAGTAGACTCATTTCACTTTATACCTCCAGAATGGAGGATAGTCGGTGTTCCATGTCAGCGCGAGAGATCTATAAGTAAGTTAAACATGGCTTACGATGTAGGTCAAATAGTAAAGGTATCAGGACAGATTATCGAGATTAGTGAAAAGAAAACCACTTTCGATATCATAGCATGGAAATGTAAAGATGTAAACTGTAGACAAGTCCACTTCGTAGAGCAAGATCAATATCTAAATACGGTTTCGAAACCAGAACCTAACTGTGGTAAGTATCAAGAGCAACAGTTCGGAGAAAGCAACGGTTGTAACTCTAAGCATTACATTAGGTTACCACCACCTATGTCTAATGCAGTAGAATTACAAAGACTAACCATTCAAGAAGAAACCTTAGAGAATGGTGAGGCTAGAACCCTAAAACTAGAGATTAGAGGCGCTATGTGCGATACTCTTACCGCAGGTCAAGGTATAGAAGTGGTTGGAGTATTACAAACCGAACCAGTATCTAAGGGGTCTTTGTTAGAAGATAAGTTTCTATTGGTTAAGTCCGTAACAGAAAAGACCGACCTATTTTCACAAATAACTATCTCTGATAGCGACCGAGAAGAGATAACTGCCTTTGCAGACGCTAACGCTTTGGATGATAGAATGTCTCAAATTATTGATTGGTGGGCAGGTAGAATATATTCTGAAGATGCAATCAAGAAGGCAATCATCCTACAACAATGTAGCGGGACTTACAATGCATACTCCAAAACAGGAGGAAACATCCACATCTTACTAGTCGGCGACCCAGGGACAGCTAAAACAAAGTTACTCGAATTAACGGCAGAGTTACACCCGCAATCTAGATTTGTGAATGCAGAAAACGCTACACAAGCAGGTTTGACAGGTGCTTGTCTTCAAGTTGAAGACATGTATACAGGTAAGAAACAATGGGCATTACAACCAGGCTCTTTAGCCCTAACCCACCGTGATGCTACCTGTGCTATTGATGAACTGAATCTATACAAAGGCGACATGGGAGACTTTAACACGGCTCTCGAATCTGGTAAGGTTTACATCAACAAGGTAGTCAAGGGGACAGTCAAGACAGAAGCATCAGTTATCTGCGGTGCTAACCCCGATAACGGTAATCGTAAGAAGTGGATTAGAGGAGAACAGATACCTTATGCTGACCAATTAACCCTTGAGTTTACTCTGTTACAAAGATTCGCTGCGATTTTCGTATTAGAGGATATACCCGATTTCGAGAGAGACAAGATGATTGGACTTGCTATGACTAAGGGTATTACAGAAGGTGAAGACATAGAAGTAGATAATTCTAGAATGGACTTTGTTAGAAAGTATCTAACAGTCGCTAGAGAGTTCCAACCTAAACTAACACCAGCAGCACAGAAGTATATTGCCGAAGAACACGCTAGAAAGAGAGCAGAAAATGAAGGTGGTAGTGACTCGCTTCGATCTCATCGTCAAGTAAACTCTCTAAGTAGGCTAACTACGGCTATAGCAAAGTTCGACTTTTCTAAGAATGCTACTATGAAGCATATCAAATACGCTGAAAGCATTTTGGCTGAGACTCTAGAAGAGAAAGATCCAGGACTAATCACCACAGGTAAGACTCTAGCAGAGCGCGAGTTAGACGAAAAGTGCAGAGAACACATCTCTGAATATTTCGATAACTTAACTGACGAAGAAAAACAAAACAAACATTCCCTAGACACTATACACGGAAAGGTATGTGAGTCTCTAGACGGCAAAGGCTGGAGAAAGCCGAGTCTATTGGAGATTAGACAAATCGTTTACGAAGTCGCAGACAAATCCGAAAATATAGAACACATGGGTAACGACCAATTCATCTGGTTAGGTTAGGTGATATTATGAGTAGAATAATAGAGGTAAGAAGAAGCATACTAAAGAATATAGAAACTTTAGCGCAAGAGTGTGCAGATGTTATGCACTATCTAAAAGTCAAGATGATTTACGAATATCTAAGCGAAAAGATGGGCGAGGATTGTCCCGCACTTTCAGAATTAGAAAGCATTTTAGACGACTTAGCTAAGGCTCAAAATGACTTTAGAAAAGACGGCAAGGGCTACTACTGGGCGGGATATCAATGAGCGAAATATTAGAATTGCTAGACAAAGTGAACGGCATGTCGTTTAGCGAAATCGAGATTGAAGTCGAAGGAATAACCTTGAGGATTAAGAGACAAGCAAAGGAAGCAAAAGCGGTTTTGAGAAACAGTCCTAACTCGATTGAGGAGTTTGGTGGATTCTCTACAGCTAAAGAAGTCAAAGCACCAGGGCTTGCGTCAAGCGGTCAAGTGAAGTATGCTAGAGATTTACTTCAAAAATCCTTCAACGGAGAAGACCGAGAGTTTATGGACTTCCTTGCTCATACGCTCGAAATACCATTACAGGAGATAGATCACCCCGATACATGGGATGAAACTATGACTAGAGAAATGGCAGCAATAATTCTAGACCCGCTAGAAAAGATGAACGGAATTTTCAAGAAGAGGTGATACGGATGGTGGACACTAATACAATCTATACTAAGGACAACCTAGATGAATTATACCTAGAGTATTATGGTAGAACTAAACTATCTATACCTAGTATTCAGCGTAGAGAGTTAGCCTTCTCATATTGGGGAGATGCTACTAGAATTACGGATAGACATCGTTACTTCGAAACTGATAACCAGCTTAACGAATTCTTATCCAAGATTCCTCGATCTGCGGTCTTTGCTTCGTCGGCATATTATCTTGACCCAATGGCTAGAGAGTTTTCTAAAAAGGACTTGAAGAAGTTTGACCTAATCTTCGACATAGACGGGGATGCCATCGAAGGTGGATACTTCGAGATGATTGCCGAGATGTGCAAACACGGTAAGAATCTAATTGACGACTTTCTCATTAAGGACTTTGGAATTTCGATTGATGATATCCGCATTGAGTTTTCTGGTAAGAAGGGATTGCATGTTACGGTTTTGAGTGAAGAACATAAGAATCTTAGTAAAGAAGCCCGCCGACAATTGTTCTATTACATTGAAGGTAGCCAAGTGGATAAAGCGATTCTGTTCCCAGAAAGAAAGGGACATATCGTAGCCATGCCCAACGCAAAGGGATGGAGAAAGTATGCTAGAAGGACAATCGAAACACTTCTTAGAGATACCGAAGGAAAGTCGAAAGAAGATGTCAAGGAAATCGTCTTAGCATGGGGATTCCCAAAAGTTCGAGCCAAAAAAATAAGCGACCTCCTAACGCAACCCAAAATTAGACAGGCTGTGCTAGAAGGTCGCTTAAGTGCCTTTACAGGCAAGGGCGATAAGACCCTTAACGACTTGATGCGTATTGTTGTTAGACAACATAACTTAGGATTGGGCGGTTGCCTCGATAGAAAACCAACCGTAGACCAACATAGAATATTTAGAGTCCCGAACTCGATTCATCCCAAAAGCGGTTTTCCTTGTTTAGAAATATCCTACGAGGATTTGGATAACCCAGTTATGATTTTTGAGAATATCAAAAAAGTGGTCGGAACTGACGAAGTTACCGTATTCTTAAGCGAAGCGGTAACTGTCGAAACCGATAGGACACATCGGTTTGAAAGAGGAGAGCATACGCTTCCTCGTTACTTGGCTATAGCATCACTTTCCAAGATATGCTATAATTGAAGTGCTTACAGTTGTGGCAGCACCGACAATTAGTGCTAACTTTAGTAACTGCTGTCCTGGCGGTATTCTAAACTTGAAGGGCTGACCTGTAACATCGGCAACTCCTGTGTTATAGTGAATCAAAGCCTCAGTCATAAAGACAGCAAAGGTTACCATGCCAACTGTTGAAGTATTGCCCATAAGTTAGCGCAGTAAGCACTATGATTTCAAATCATCGACAAAAAAAAAAGAGGGAAGCCCGTTAGGACTTCCCTCTTTGTGAATCTAAAAGCTAACTAATTGTTAGCGTAATAGTCATTATGTTTCTTCATACAAGTATAGCACATAGGTTCGGTATACTCACCATTTGCATCTTGTCTTCTTAACTTAGTCATAACAATACAGTCGGTCATCCAACCTATGCATTGTTTTGACTCTTCCACACCAATGTAATGTGTCATGTTTTTACTCATCTAAACGGACTATACTAAGTCCTGGTTGATGGTTACACGGGCAAGTTTAGAATCAAATTCTCCCTTGTCCAATGTAACTAAATCAAAATATTCGACCTTGCGGCCTTTCTTCTCAAAGGGTTGCATTAGAGTTACTTGGCCTGTAATCAAACCAGTAGAGTCGTAACATATTCCTTGTATGGCGATACATTCCTTACGGTTTGGATCTTCACTAGGTATGGCAGGTCGTTTGCCACTTTCTAGATCATCAATATTTCCTTCGCTATACCAAGCCTCTGCTATCATAATAGCAAACTCAGCACCGAACTCATTGACGAAGCCTCCAACCGCAGCATACCATAAGTCTTCACCACCTTCGTGCTGATATGGTATTGCTGCCATAGCCTTCTTGTTAGAATCTAAATCTAACCCCTTTGTTAATTTGGCATCTTGTCTAGGTCTAACGAACGCGACTATTGAAACTTCTTCACGAGTCTCTAGTTCGTCCTTAGCGTTGTCAAGGCACCAATGCATAAAATCTTTCATTTCATCCATATCGGCTTCAACGCCGATATGCAATTCATCATCAACTTCTTCCATCTAAATGTTAATCACTTATCTCGATTAACTATCTCGAATCTAACCTTAGTTATCTCTGTCATAAGCTTTCGATAACTAGTGCTAACTGTATTATTAGGTCTTACTCCGACCCAATTATACGCTTCGACTATGATTTTTTCTAAATGTTCAATGCGGGATTCTAGTTCCGCAATCTTCTTTTTACTCATCTAAGTAGCCTCACTCGGAGGCATCACACCCGAACTCGCATTCGTAAATGCCGTTTTCGGGTAGCTCAAAATGGGCACCACAGTCGGTGCATTTCCATAAGAAACCTGCTTCTGCGGACGCATCCTTATGGCAGTCCATATCGACATTTTCGATATAGGTTGCATAGTTAGTCCACTTATCAAGTTCTTCATAACATCTCTTTAACTCGTCTAGTAGGGTTAGCAAGTCGTCTATGTAGTTTTGATTTTCATGCCTTTCGTCAGGATTCCAATCTTTTGTGACTTGCTCACGCCATCGAGTTATATTAATTCTATATTCTTTACTCATCTAAAT
>CETK01099954.1_pt1 | contig 14147 bp, 7 predicted proteins | sample 361431 | NCBI WGS metagenome assembly CETK01 (sample SAMEA2622452, study PRJEB7988) | marine metagenome | biome: marine biome (ENVO:00000447); feature: surface water layer (ENVO:00002042); material: "saline water (ENVO:00002010), including plankton (ENVO:xxxxxxxx)" | depth 5 m | reverse complement strand
ATACTTCATGGTTGCTTGGGTGTAAGTAATCATGACGTTCTTAACAACAGTGTTAGCAGCTGCTGTGTAGCCAGCCTGATCCTCTGCTTGGAGGGCTGCTAGACCGTCGACCATTGCGTTAGTTACTGCGGTCAATGTGTTAGATACTCCGTCAGTTTCAGTTCCAAAGTCAGCAGATCGCTTCTTGAAAGTGTTTGCTGGAGCGCAACCCAGTGTGTCCTCAGGTCCGTGGAAGAAGGCCCAGCCTTCGTCCCAGTTGTGTGGTGCTCCGGTGTCGTCATCGACGTTACCGGCATCAGCCTTAGCAATTGCAGCGTTGAGTTCGTGGATTGTGTAGCCAATCATTCCCATGTTTGCGGTCAGTTTGGCGATTCCTTGGTATCTAACTGTGTCAGATGTGCCAGCAAAATCTCCAGTGCCGTCAAGAGCAGCCATGATGTGCGCTCCAATGGAGCCAGATTGGTTGTAGTATGCATCATATCCGTGCTTCTTACCGTCAGCACCAGCAAAACCAGCTAGTGTTCGGTAACTTCCGTCATCTTTCTCTGCGTTCTTTCCATTCATGTAGATGTCCTTAGCAGTAGCAAAGTCGTAGCCACCATCAGAGCTGGCTGCGGCCTTGATGTCACACAAGTCAGCCATTAGTGCACGGTGATTATCGACGTTTGAGGCGTATGTGTAGCCGCCTTCAGTAATAGTTTCATCGTCATCGTCATCGCCCACACAGCCGGCTAGTCCTGCTGCTGCCATCAGTACAATCAATATCATTCCTTTTATTTTCAATTGGTTCATATATATACCTCTTATCAAGGCGGCCACCATAATGCCCTACTAAAAGATTAGGTTTACCTAAAATATCAATTTACTCGATTTTTACGAGGCAATCCATTGCGCAGTAAGCCGTTCTGCATATCTGTCACTCGACAGGCCAGTATGTCCTATTGGCCTAACTACGACAAGAACATCTAACTCGCCTCGCCATGATGATTCTGCTGCACAGAAGACCTCGCCAACTTTCACTCCGTCCGGATTAGAACTAAGCGTCAAACTCCTCAATTCAAACAAGCGTATCTGAACCTCTGCTTGGTTTGAATTAACATCATAGGTATGCGTTTTCTTGTCTTTTATTGGGACTAATTTCATTTCGTCCTCATCTAGGTCAAAGACTATTTGATCATCAAGTAACTGTACGGCTTGATTCAATCTAGATTGTTGCATGTTTAGCAAATCGGCGAGTAATAGTGTTGATGAGGCTGCTGAAAACTTGGTAAATTGATGCGGTGTTCTAACAGATAAAGACTGAACTATCTCCACATTTAGACCGCCATCATTTGGTAACATTAGCCAAGTAAATTGCTTACCGGACGGATACAAAGGTGCCTTGGGATTTTCATCGAACAATGGTTCGCCCCAAGACTGAGGCGCTCTTGGGTCAGCAGTAGGCGCTAGACCGCCCAGCATCAGTATTACCATCATCGAGGCGATGGCATAAATTCTAATTCTGCCGAAATGATGCCATGATTGACGCCCGGCCGGGCTTAGTATCGACAGTAGAATTGCTACCGGGAAAATTATCAATATGCCAAATGGAATGAACCAGAGCAGTATTACACCAGCAAGCAGCGCATGAAAACCATTCTCACCAAATGCCTCTGCGTAACTTATTTCTTCGTCATCAAATAATCTATTGAAAATGCGCGGTGTGATGAACAAAACTGCAATCATCAGTAGTGATACAACCACAGATGCAATCATCTTAACCGTGTTAATGATTTGGTCCCCTAGCAATAATGTTTTGCAAGGATATATGCTTCCAAGTTAATTTGTCATAGTTGAACGATTAGGCCGTAACATGGCAGACAAAGCAATCGAGATAGTCGATGTCACTTTTCGTCATAAAATTCCTCGCCCGAGGTTCCTAAAACCGTGGCATTCAGTAAATGGGCCAGGTATCTTTGGATTAAACTTCGCCCTTGAGAAAGGTGCCATAATAGGCTTAGTTGGCCCTAACGGAGCGGGTAAAACCACCCTTCTTAGAGTGCTAGCAGGCATCAACAAAATTGATCAAGGAACCGTTCTGCTCGACGGTACAGATCTGAGTGAGTCGAGTGAAAGCCTTGGGCACGAGCTCCGATCAAATGTGGGCCACATGCCTGAGCAAGTGAGATGGTCGGGCAGAGCAACGGTTCGTCAAACTATTGAGCAGTTTGCAGAAATGCGAAGCAAAACTATTGATACACACAAGCTGTTAAAATTAGTTGGCTTGTTATCAAAGAGTGACTCGACACTGGATGAATTAAGTCAGGGCATGCGCCAAAGGTTGAGCCTTGCTATTGCATTAATGGGAAACCCGAAAATCCTCCTCCTAGACGAACCATTCAACGGTTTGGATCCTGTGGCTGCGAAATCTGTTGAAAAAATGATTAAACAGCTTGCTAGCCGAGGTGTTGCGATTATAATTTCATCACATCAAGTAGACGGACTTGTCGACTTGATAGACAATCTTTTGTTGATACACCGTGGACAAATCATTGCTGATGGTTCAATCGACCAAATCGAGACCATCCTTGGATTGGATAACCGAATTGAATTGAGCGGACTTGGCGATATTCCTCCCTTTGAGACAATACTAGAGAATGGAGTGGTGATCGAGCAGACTATCGAAGCAACTGATTGGCGCTGTGTAATTCAACACCCAGATGTTAACCTAATCGAGAATTTAATCGCAAGAGGTGATAAAATTACCGAATGGCGGAGAAAATCCCCCGACATTGTCGAATTATTGTGCTGTGCTACTGGATTAGAAATTGAGGAGATTGGTATGGATATTCAACCCACTACTATGGTCCCGCTCAGGAACACTGGGGAGGAGGAGTGACATGTTTAATCCTCAAGTATTTTCAACAATCAAACGAATTGTCAGACAAAAATTGACCTCCACTAGGATGTTTATCATGATGCCCATTCTGATTCTATTTATCCCCGGCATGGCATGGGGATTTGCTGACCCAGATATCATGCTACCAGGGGGGGTAAAACCGGAGAGTGTCATGGAAGTGATGTTTTACACCAGTCTAGGAGTTGTTTTTGCCGGAACAATGTGTGGGGTATTACTTGCCTTCGATGGGATAAGCAAGGATCGATTTAGCGGTGTACTCGAAGTTAAGTTATCTCAACCAATGCCGAGAAAACATCAGTCCATAGGTATTGCAGTTGGTCATTGGTTTGCCATTTTGATACCGGTATGGTCATTGTGGTTGATTGCCACCTTGTTAGTTTGTTACAGACTTGGTGAAACCATCATAATTACTGAGACTATTAGCTCATTTATCGCTGTTGCTTTAATACTATTTTGGTATGTTATTTTCAGTTTAATCGCCTCAACATTCTCTACAGACCAGGGGACATCAATCGCCTTTGGAGTCGGGATGTGGTTTTTATTCACCTTTTTGTGGGCTTTGGTTACCTCTATTGTTGCCTTTGCTTCAGGGGTAAATGTCGGTGAATTGAACAACCCTGAGATGATACGAATTGAAGGCTTTCTCGATCTTTTGTCACCCAATGGAGTATTTCACCACCTGTTAGAAACAAATCTGACCGCTATCGACCGTGGCGTGCCACCCATAGTCTCATGGCTTGCTGCTGCTGTTTGGAGCGTCTTACCATGGTTGTGGTTCAATTCCCGCATGACGAAAATACAACCATAAACCAAATCTAACTGCGCTGATATCCAAAGAGTATTAGACAAGCAGAGCCTACCGACAGTTATGGCAGGAAGACAATACTATGCATCAGCCACCGCAGTTTCAATGCTTATGATGATGGTTCTGATGAGTTTTAGCTCTGGTGTGACAACACAAGAATTAGTCATCACTGAACCAACGGAGGCACAGGGTAGACAAGGAAGTAGTGGCCTATCCGATATAGACTGCACCGGTTACACTTTCGAGGACCTGTTTGACTACAACTTTGCCCTATTCAACATTAATATCGGCGCAGACTGGGCTACTGCAGAAATGGGAGCTGTAGCATATGTCAACGGCAGCAATTCGGCAACTGTCAGAGAAAATCTTGACGGTTTGTTTGATGGGGCCCCAGGTGGAGATAACGATTGGATAAGTACAGATGAGCGCGAAGCGGTGCGGGAAATTGGGCCGATGTGTATCGAAGATATGGAAACTAGGCTCGGAATTCGTGAAGGAGTACCGCATCGAACTAATAGTGGTGTGGCGTGGAATGATCTAGAATTTGTCGAGGAAGGAATCGCCCTTGATGAAGTTGATCTGGTTGCACCCAATCATCCCGAAGAACGGTCATGCACCAACTTCGGAGCCTCGGCTGACTGCAAAGAAATCCCTGTATCAGCAACTGACGACCTACAAATCAGCCTGTTTGTCAAAGCGGGCGAAAATCACAACATGAGATTTGACCAACTACCAAACCAAGGAGTATCCAACTTTACCCTTGCTCTGAATGTCACCAACATGACGAATGCCGATTTAGTGATGACTTTCCCAGCATTACAAGGCTTGAGAATTGCCGGATACGCCATGGAAGACGATGGCGTGGCGTTGGTTAGCGGACAGGATTACACTGCGCCCCAAGAGGAATTCTTACCGGATGGGAAGTTGCGCATACATCAGCACGTTGACTATGATAAAGCCAATTGGCCCGTGGGCAGGAATCTATTCATTGACTTCACTACCACCGTCCCAGAATCTAATGATATACCGCAGTGGACTAACTCAAAGCCGAATAATAACTCAATTATCCCATTGATGACTGGAACAGATTACCTTACCGTTCCGGGAGATGAGTTGAGCGCCTGGGCAACTGATTCAAACGGCTGGAATCTCAACTGCGAATTTGCTAACAGCGGCTGGAGCGCTAATCAAGACGAGGTGGGTAACTTGTTTGTGACCTCACCTTCCGGCGCTACATCCTCAACCGCCACATGTAGCGTAATTGATCCATTTGGCGCAGTGGCTGAGCAAACATTAGATTTCACCTTCGGCCAACCATTCACCGCCTCTGCGGCGATAAATGATGGGGAAAACATAGACCTCACCGTCACACCTACTGGTTTAGTCCCAGAAATGACCGTCAGCGCTCACGCTCACCAGAGTGGTTCAATGGGTGCAAGTAGATCCTCGATGGCGAGTAACCAACCGATTACTATTGCTCTGCCAATGGACGGGCTTAAGCCCGGAGATGTCATGATAATGGGTAGTGCAACGGCTAACAATATGATGGCTTTCTCATACATGCTTGACTACGGCCTAGAAAAACAAAGTTTGCCACCGGTTATTTCCCTAAAAGTAAGTTTCGATGGCAATAATGCAACGTGGGATGCAACGGGTTTACAATTCACGCTCAAAGGAACGGTTTCTGACCCGGATGGCGAGGCTGTTTCCCTGGCATTACAACTGTGTGGTTCTTCTGCTACCGACTTCACCACCGTTGGAATTAATTGGGAAATTGATGTCTCTATCGCAACCTGTGTTCTCCAAGAAATTTCTACTTATGACCTGGTTATCACCGCCACTGATGAATCCGGAGTTGAAAGCGTTCTCGAAGTTAATGTCGCAGACCCTGATGCTCAAGACACATCCAATAGTGGTTCAAACTCCGATGACGACAGTGCCAGTGACGATACAAGCGCATTACCGAGTGTTTCGCTACTTGCTACATTGACTGTAACACTACTTAGTGCTGCATTAATCCGTAGAGAGGATGACTAACACACGGATGTTCATCAAATGTTCAAAGCTATCATTGAATCAAAGAGTCACGAAGGGGGCCTACTAGCCTCATTCACTGGGTCTTCTCCGGCTCTTGGCTCAATTATTGTTAGAGTAGATGACGGAACCTACATTGGAAAAATAGATGCGGTGTTGGGCAATACTGACCAGCCAATTGCTCACATAGCCCACCTTGACCGCAAGATGGATGCCAACCTATTTTTGGGATGTGAGGCTCAAATCCGGGCTAAGTCACAGGCTCGTGATAGCAATAGAAAAACTACTCGCGAATATGGTGGCCGAGAAAGAAATAGAAACAATGAGAAAAATAAATCTCCTAGATACGATAAATCTAGAGATGACAGACGCTCGTCGCGACAAAACTTCGAACGCAGAGATTCACGTAGAAGAACCACGGACCACAGAAGCGGCAACTATCGCGACGCACGCAGCGGTAACCCGAGAGACAGGCAAAATACTCGCCGAGATAGACGAAGCGAGCGCCATCGAGGGAGGGAAAAAAAGACCTTTGCTGATAACGATTGGGTATGCAAAAAATGTAGTAATGTCAACTTTTCATTTCGCAAAGAATGCAACCGCTGTGGCGAGCCCAAAAACGACCAGTTAAATCGCCGTGATAGGCAAACCAGAATCGAAAAGCCTAGGGCGGAACGCAATAGATCTCACGACCAACCAGTTCGCAAATTCAGAAAAGCAAGAGGCAAATCAGCCAACCATGCTCATAATCGCGGGCCGAAACCACTCAATGCCCGTTCTCGAAGAAGAAATCGCGATGATTAAGTAATTAATTCACGAGCAGACTCACATGAGTGCCGAAAATCACTACCTCGATGCGATTGAAGCACTTGATTCAGACAATCGAGAAGAAGCACTAGAAAAGGCTTACAAAGCCGTTAAACTGGACCCCGAACATGTTGATGCATGGCAGATTATCTCTGACGCTCATTTGACTGCTGATGGTAAATCTGCTAATCTCATTGATGCCTCTAAATCCATGGCAGCGGTGAAGCAAATAGTCAAGCTTGACCCTACAAGAATCGACATGTGGGTACGTGGAGGTAGATTGCTAGCTGATGAACTCGGTTTGATGTTTGATGCCCTAGAATGGTGGCAGCAGGTAAGAAACCACGCGCCTCATGAAGTAACGCCACTGATAGAACAGGCAACAATTCTCGCTGATTTAGGACTTTACAAAGAAGGCCGAGAGCGCATTGAAACGATACTGAACGAAAACATGGATGTTGCCACCAGTCAATACGGACGTGTGCATCAACTGCTCGGACTATTTAACAACGCAGTTCAACAGAATGATAGTGAATATTTCAAGCCGTGGGAAAAGCGCCACCCTGGATGGTTGGCAATTGAAGCAAAAATGCGCAAAGCGCCGGTTTCGGAAACTACTATTTTCATGTTGGTGACCGTGCCAGTGCTCTTTGGCGTAATTATCCTGTCCAATTTTATCGCAGGTGAAGGTTTAGTCGCATTTTGTCTGACTAGCGTGGTAATTTTCATCGCCGTAATCGCTGGTATGCGATTTACCAAAAATATGTTTAGGACGGTAAATAAGCCCGCTTTCAATCTACTACGAGCAATGAATTTCGAGTCTTCAACTGGTTATAGCGTCACCTCGGAAGACATACGCACATCAGTTCTCTACATGTATATCCTACAGAGAAAGCCTGTAGCGTGGCAGGAGCGTATGTTGATGATTATCGAAGAAAAAAACAAATTGCCTAAGAATTGGCAATTGGAACTGCCAGATTTCGAGTCGCACCTAGACGAAATAGGTCAAATCGATGATGCTGAGGCACCGTTTTGGGAATCAGATTTGGCCGAGCCATACGAAGAAGAGTAATCATGTTCCAGCGTTGTAATCGTCCAAGTATGCAATTTGTTCTTCTGTTAGAGTGTCGATAGCAAAGCCCAAAGTAGCGAGTTTTGTTACCGCTAAACTCTGATCCTGTTCTGTGGTGATATCATAGACAATTGGTTGCATCTCACTACCTTCCTTGGCCAAACGGCACAAAGCCAAGTATTGATTGGCAAAGGACATATCCATAACTTCCGATGGGTGGCCTTCAGCTGCCGCTAGATTTACGAGACGCCCGTCTGCTAGGAGGAATATCTTTCTGCCATCTTTCATGGTATACTCGACATTGTTGTCTCTGATTGTTCTGTTACTCGATGCTTGTGCCTTGAGGTCGTCAATGTTAATTTCACAGTCATAGTGACCAGTGTTGGAAATTATTGCACCATCCTTCATTACAGAGAAATGCCGGTCGACAATGACATCTTTCATTCCTGTAGCAGTACAGAATATGTCGCCATACTTGGCCGCCTCATCCATCTTCATGACTCTAAAGCCGTCCATAATCGCTCGCAATGCCGGCAGAGGATCGACTTCGGTGATTATCACATTTGCGCCCATTCCTTGCGCTCTCATCGCAACACCTTTGCCGCAGTGTCCATAACCTGCAACGACGAAGGTCTTGCCGGACACTAATACTGAGGTCGCTCTGAGTATTCCATCGATTGTCGACTGACCAGTGCCATACACATTATCAAAGTCCCACTTTGTAATGGCATCGTTTACGGCTATCACAGGATATTTCAAATCACCTGCTTTACCCATTGCTCTAAGTCGATGAACACCGGTAGTCGTTTCTTCGGTTCCGCCTATAACGCCTTCAGCATATTCGCTTTTCTCGCCGTGAACTCGAACAATTAAATCAGCTCCATCGTCCAGAGTCAGAGTCGGCTTGAACTCTAGAGTCTTGTCAATGCACCAATAAAAGTCCTCGACACTTTGACCATGCCAAGCATGAATCGAGTAACCTTCAGCCGCCAGCCATGCCGCAACATCATCTTGTGTAGATAGTGGGTTACATCCTGACCAAGAGATTTCAGCGCCGGCTGCTGCAATAGTCTCAATTAAGACCGCAGTTTCTTTGGTTACGTGAAGACAACCTGCAACTTTCATCCCTGCTAATGGTTTGGTGATTTGTGCTTCTTCCTTCAATGCTGCCAATACTGGCATTCTAGCTCTAGCCCAGTCTACCCTTAATGCTCCCGATTCTGCGAGGGAAATATCTGCAACTGTATACTTGTCAGTCTTGTCCATGGCCGGCCCTAGAGCCAGTTACTTTTGAACTCATGGAACATCAGGTCTTACAATTACAGTCGCTGTCATTGTTGTTGCTGCACATATTGGGCTGCATACTGTTGAGCATACGCTGCCGCTGTTTGTGCATCATAACCTTGTGAAATGAACTGCTGGTAGTATTGCTGATAAGCAGCCTCCATCGCTGGATTGGTTCCTGTTGCAGCAGATGCTGTAGCCTGTGTCGCACCCATCGTGACACCACCACCCAATCCTGCCTGGCCCGCATACTGTTGAGCATAGGCTCGTGCAGTATCTTCAGGGTAGCCTTGAGCAATTAATTGCTGAACATATTGTTCTACTGGGTCCTGAGACTGGTATCCACCGGTTAGGTTGAAATCCTTGTAATCCCCATCCATTCCTTCATTACCACTTCTGCGAAGGAATAGTAACGTCAAGATTACGATAATGATTAATCCAACAGCACCAGCACCTATGAGCATTAGATTACTGCTTGACTCTGCACCGTCACCACCTGCATTAGACGCTGGAGCGGTCCAGTTGCCGTTGGCATAGGTGTATAGACCATTCCAAGCACATTGTCCCGAGACAAATACCCACTCCCCTTCAGGATCTTCAATACTTACCTCAGCAGGTACCTCTACGCCACGACAAATCGGTAGTTCTAGAGTGATATAAGTTGGGTTATGAATAATGATGTAGTTAGAGTCTAATGGGCTTAGTTGCTGCTCTACAACCCATCGATAATCTGTGTCTTTCGCAGGATCGAACTCATAAACTCTCATGTGTATCTCTAGCGCCACTGGTTCGTTTGAATGGAACGCATCTATGTTAAGACTTAATTCAAATGAATCACCTGTTCCAATAGAAGTAACCCTTGCTAACTCACCCCTGCTTATCGCCAAATCTCGAATAAATTGGTCTGTCTCATCTAATAGAGATTGATTGGTAGTTATTTCAATGAATGTATCTTTCTCATCCGAGCCACTCTGAATAAAGCCAGACAAATTGTAGTATGAGTCTATGTAACTGTCCCTGTTGTTCCAATTCGTGAAATCAATTACTGGCGGCTCATCGCCAAACCCTTGCGGTTTGACATCAAAACAGAATTCCATGCTATTGTTATATCGTCCAGCCTTGTCGAAAACAGTCAATTGGATATTTATTGGCTGAATAGGTGCTTCTGTAACGGGATTAAAGGTTAGATTTCTGCCTGCATATGATACGCCCTCATCGTCTATTCCGTAGCCACCAAAGACATATGTCCACATACCTCCGCTTGCTTCGTATTTGATGTCGATATTTGGAGTTAAGCTGATTGCCTGATCCCAAGGTTTGTCAAAGGTAACTTTCCATTCATATCGTTCAATTCCTGAACTATCCAAAGAATCGGGGTCGCTGGAGTTACCAGCGTTAAACTCGATTGGCAATTGTCCAGACTCGTCAAGCATGATTTCATATTTTGGATAGTTACTTGTTATCGAACAAGTACCCACCAAACTAATTTGATCTGCATACGATTCTTTAATCACCACATATGCATCTACTATCGGGTTGTATGCATCAGCATTGTCGTCATTGGTCTCAACGGTTACTTGAAGCATGCGGGAATGACCGTTGTCATCGTGCAGCCAGAGTGTTACAACCCACTGCTCTTCTTGCTTACACAGACCTTGTGTGCCAATCGACTTACAGAAAGTCATAGTAGGCGACGTATCTGTTTCGAAAAGCGGCGAAACATAGTGATCTATCTGCCCGGGCGCCATAGTAGCATTTGTCCATGACGTTGGCCCCTCTATCAGCCAATCTGTGCGCAAATCGACCTGAGCATCTGAGGTGTAGCTGAATGTTAATTCGGCATTACTCTTCATGTAATAAGTTGCATAACCTGCACCAAGCGCTTCTGTTGGTATCTCACCATTGATGCGGATGTCAGTACCTTCACGCATTTCACCAAATGGACTGGGATAGTCGTTGACTTGGTAATCTAGCATGTTCTTGAGCAGAGCAAATGTGCTGCTACTAGCATTCTCAGAGTTGGCCTCAACATCTATAGTTGAAATTATCATACCACCTGAGCCATAGCTGCAGATTCCCAACAACACATCATCAGTGTCAGTTCCGTCATGAATTATCGGCTGGAATTTCGCCACATTTTGGTTGCCGGAGCATATCTTTGGCACGTCATTGGTAGCCTCGCTGCCAATGTCCAAAGCGGATGACGCAACTGGGCTGAAGCCCTCGAAGTTGCTCTGATTGATGTTGAACATAAGTGGGTGGAATGGATCGTAAATTTCCATATCGCTGAAGGAAATCTCAGCGCCATTTGTCCGATCAGCAATCTCAAGTCCGAGTGGCAATCTTGGCTCTACGCTTGTTTGCAAACCATATGTCTGTGTGCCATGAGGCGCCAAGTGGGCTTGTATTGTTCCACCACTGCTCATGAAGTTGACCAACACCTGCTTTCTGTTGACGTTATTTACAGTCTCTGACAAAGTCTTGTAGTATGCGCCACCATCATCTTTTGCAGTGTTGAAGTCCTGCCAAGGAAGGATTATCTTATCGAAATTGGTAAACCAGTTGGTCTTGAAGTATGTGTCCCAGTCATTCATGGTAAACAGGGTGTAGGTTTTGCCCATAATTGCTAAGTCTTCGATGATGGTTGAGGTACCTGTGGTCTTATCTGAGAGAATGGCGATGTCGACATTATCAGCAAATGTAGCATGGAAAAATCTTGCATCACCGGATTGTGTTCCATCATCGAGTTCTGCGTGATAACTGATGTTGTAGGTGTGTCCATCCTGATAGCCAGCCCATGGAGTGAAAGACAAGTCCACCCTTTGTCCGCTGAGAAGCGTTTGTGCTGGACCTGCATTGGAGGTATGAACCAGAGAATTTGTTGTCTCATCAAAGATATTCATGTAGAATGTGTAGTCCCCTTCAAGGACACCATTTGTCGCAGAAATATCCCAGTTGTGAGTCAAAGAGCTATCAATCGGGAGAACACAATTTAATCTGACTTCGGTCAAACATGTTAATCGGTTTGGTTGACTCAACGATATGTCAACTGATTTTACTTCAAAAATTACTCGCTTGATGTTATTAGCTGTTGACCTTTCTTCTGAACCAAACCAACTAGTTCCGAAGGTGGTGTTGTCATAAATGGTTTCAACCTCAATCATGTAAACTCCAGAATTAAAGTCATGCGTAGCGATGATATCGGATGAGGAATCCTCGGCATCGACATTGGTTCTAGTGATGGAGTACTTTGCTTCCTCGACGAAAGTAAACTCCTTAACGGTGATATTGTTTACACCGATTCCTCTAAATCCATCATTTATACCATTTCGGCCATCGTCATCAGAGTAGAAATCAAAGTTCAGTTGCACGGTTGTTCCTGAAAGATTAATACACTCAGTGTCCCAATCAGAACTGTCTGTTGAGGTCGTATTGTAGACATATAAGTGAGTTAAGTCAATACTGGTTGTTTTTACCAAACCATCGGAGTTGAAGAACACGTTCCATGGTTGGCCAATACCATCGGTATTTCTTGGATCACCGATATATTGAATCTCTTCAAAGTCAATTGGGTTAGTTTCGTTAACTATACCATTACCATCCTCATCTACCTGACAAGTGCCATCCTCATTGTAATCATTCCACTGCCCGTATACATTAGCCGTGAAATCTGTTGAGTTTCTTTCGTAGTCTAAGGTCAATGACATAAAGTCACTCGGATCGATGTTGCCATCTGAGTCGATCTCGAAGAATGTGTCTGCATAGTATTCGAATGATAGAGACACGAAATCTCCGCTAAGGTTGGTTAGGTTTACGTCAATAACGCTCATAGTTTGATTTTCCCATGCGTCACCATAACCTGATGTCCCAGTTTCTGTTCGACAAGGATGACCGAACCAATATGCATTGTTGTTGAATACGAAATCGGTTGGGCACAGGACTGTATCGTTGTAAAGAGCGCCTTTGGGGTTATTATTCTCGGTATATCTTGAACCGTCGGTGGAATTGTCGAATGAAACAACACAATCAGCCGCTGGTTCACCACACTGTATCGTGGACGGTGTAGCAGAAGATACCGTGGCGTCAATGTCAAAGTCGACAAATGTGTTACCCCAGTTGTTGGTGGTTGCAGAAATCGGATATGGTCCTTGAGCATACAGGCGGCCTGGTTCAAAGAAATCAATGAATTCAAGCGCTGGGTCATAAAGATTGAATGGCGTAACATAAGTTACTATCTCATCGTTAATCGGCTGCTCATCCCAACCATTATTCGACAATGAAGCAGATATACGATAAGTGGTATCGTTGAGGAAGTCTGCTTGTAGACTGGTTTCGTATTCTTGGCCCGGGCCGAGATTATTCACCTGAATTTGAGTTTGTAGGTTCTGAGTGTTGGGGAAAAATGCGGTGTTTTGTTTCGTGATTGTCAAATTATCCACCGCAAATCCATCATAGCCAGACCATAGAGATTCGTTAGCATCAGATACCGAACCACCAAAACCTGTCCTGAACCTGAATCTCAAGTCAATAATTTCACCGGCCCACGGGCTCAAGTCGAAGGAACCAACTCCTTCATCGGTGAAATTATCCCAGCCATAATTTGAGTCTGTGTAATAATCATCGTAATCGTATAATCCCTCAACCTCCATGCCTGCGATATATTGCTTCCAAAACCGTTCATCATCGAATCCACCCCACAAGGAAGCACCAGACCAGCAGGCACCAGCGATGAACGCTGAGGTTGGACAGCTGATAACATACCAACCGGTATCCTCACTGCCGACCTCAATCATAGCCAAATCATCCCAAAGGTTCCTAATAATGAAGTTGCCATTTTGGCTGACAAATCCTAATCCGTCATAGCCCAAGTGTCGATACAATTCAACACTCATGAACGCTCTGTCAGAACCGGTCAAATCGACATCACGAAGCACCATCGCTTCGTCCCAATTGGCACCATAGCCAGTCCATTCCTCACCGTTAGAATCTGTTACTGTTTCACCAGCCCACATGAAATGTGTTGGGTTAAGGTAGTTAGCAGAGCGTGTAGATTGGGCTTCCTCTGAATTATCTCCAGACGACACAGTCGTTTGTTCTGTCCAATGATAAGATGATTGGTCCACGTAATCTGTATATTCCCAGAAACAACCTGCTCCACAACCCGAAGCATCCTCTGGAAGGTCCCAGTCGTTGGAATATACTGTCTGGTTGGTAGAGTTTTGTTCATCTACAATCTTTAACTCGAC
>CETK01158826.1_pt1 | contig 14163 bp, 13 predicted proteins | sample 361431 | NCBI WGS metagenome assembly CETK01 (sample SAMEA2622452, study PRJEB7988) | marine metagenome | biome: marine biome (ENVO:00000447); feature: surface water layer (ENVO:00002042); material: "saline water (ENVO:00002010), including plankton (ENVO:xxxxxxxx)" | depth 5 m | reverse complement strand
AATAAATTATCTCAAACAGGATAAGGGTATATCACAAGCAAATCTTGATTATGTAAAACAATTTGCTAAATTTTATAGTTGTCATGGTATGTGGGAGATGAGAAATGTATTTCCTACTAACATTGGATCGGTACAGTTGAATAATAACGAAGCAAGAGTCATGTCATTGACCATATCATTTAACTTTGAAAGATATAGATTCTACACTAGACCTAAGTATTCACATGGTAATAATAAGGAATTCATTGTGGAGAATCCCGCATTGAGAAACAATGTACAATTGAATCAACATGGTGCACACCAAGCTACACAGGATGTGAATGGGTTTGGATTCACCAAGGGTGCTATTACTCAGGACAATCTTTGGTAAGTCTCATATATAATTTAGACTTTTTTTACCAAAATACCCCGAAAAAAATTCGCCCCAAAAAATGACCCTTTAGGGTTTTCAACTAAATAATTACAACTGAAATATTTTATTATGGCACTTCCCGTATTAAATACTCCGAAGTTTAAACTTAAACTTCCTTCTGATGGCAGAACTGTGAATTATAGACCTTTTCTTGTAAAAGAAGAGAAAATTCTACTAATTGCAACTGAAACAGGTGAACAAGCAGAATTAATCACTGCTATTAAAAATATTATAAAAGCATGTACTGATATTAAAGATGTCGAAAATTTAACTACTTTCGATATTGAATACGTTTTCTTACAGATTAGAACCAAGTCCGTAGGTGAATCGGTCGATGTATCAGTCACATGTCCTGATGATGGAGAAACACAAGTAAATGTTTCTATTCCATTAGACCAAATTAAAGTCATTAAGACAAAAGGTCATAAAAAGGAAATTAAATTATCAGATACCGTTGTTATGACCATGAGATATCCAAGTTTGGATATTTTTGTTGAAATGAATTTCCAAGATGGTGATCAGGGAGTAGATCAAATTTTTAAAATGGCAGCAAATTGCATTGAATCTATTGCGGATACAGAGCAAGTGTATGAATGTAAAGACCTACCAAAAGAGGAAATTACATCATTTCTAGATCAGATGACTTCTGAGCAATTTAAGAAAGTACAAAATTTCTTTGAAACTATGCCAAAACTGTCTCATACAGTAAAAGTGAAAAATCCCAACACAGATGTTGATAGTGATGTTGTATTAGAAGGTCTAGCGAGTTTTTTCGCATAGCCCTGATGCACGCTAGTTTGCAAAATTACTATGAAACTAATTTTGCATTAATTCATCATCATAAGTGGCAAATAGAGCATATTGAGAATTTGCTACCTTGGGAAAAAGAAATTTACATGAATTTGTTAGTCCAATTCCTCCAAGAGGAAGATAAACGTATGAGGGATCAACAGGCAAAGGCTAGTGGCTAAAATCCAAATGTACAAGTTCATTCAACCTGGTAATTCTGGTGCATCCAGAACTGCCGAAGGTAGTGCAGCTCGTAAAACATTATTTGCCACAAACAGATTAGGAGGTTCTATATCTGGACTTGCCAATACCGTTAATAATCTTGAAAAAATATACAAAGCAAGTGCAAAAAATGAAAAACTTGTAGAAATCGCAGAACGTAGAAGAGAAAAAAGAGAAAGAGACCTTGCAAGAGAAGAGGAAATAGAAAGTCAAAATTTAGGGAAAGGGACGGATGCAAAAGAAGTAGCGTTAAAGGCACAAAAGACAAAAAACCCATTTGGTTCAGGACTAAAGGATAGGTTATTAGGTGGTTTTGCAAAAATATTAACGAGTATACTTGGATTTTTCGCTAAATTATACGTTTTAAAAGAATTACCAAAAATATTAGATTTCTTTGAAAATCCGCAAAAAACAGCAAGAAGAGCAGCATTTATAGCAGATTTTAAACTGGTTTTTAACACATTTGCGTCATTTGGTAAAAAGTTGGCGGTAGACGGTATAATAAAACCTTTTAATAAATTGATAAATGGAAATACGTTTAAAGATAAACTAGAGGGTTTAGGTAAACTTGTAGTGGGTTTAGCAGGATTAACTGTGCTCTTAAATCCATTTGGTACTATGGATGCCATTCTCAGTTTGTTGGGATTGGATTTTTATCGTGATAGAACAGATGAGATGCGTAATAAGAATAAGGGTAAGAATCGTACTGTAGATAAAAAAGTAAAATTAAAGACTAAAGTTAAAATTAAAAATGCTATAAAAACTCCGAACGGAAAGAAATTATATAATGAATTTAAAACCCAAATTGATCCTAGAACTAAAAAACCTTATACTGATGCAGAAGCATTAAAAAGAGTTAATAGGATAGTTCGACAAAGACCAGAAGCATTTCAACCCCCACCAAGACAAGTTAGACCCAATGCACCTGCACCAACTACTCGTAATTTGGGAAATATCACTCGTCGAGGTCTTAATAAGTCCTTTGGTCGTGGTGCATTAAAATTTCTTGGAAAAAATAATGTAAAACTTCTTGGTAAGGCATTTCAAAATACTTTTGGTAGAATACCTGTTTTTGGCACATTATTGACAGCTGCATTTTCAGTTTTAAGCGGTGATCCTTGGAAACAAACTTTATTTAAGACTGCAGGTGCAGGTATAGGTGGAGCATTAGGTACTTTATTACCTATTCCTGGTGTAGGTACGATCCTTGGTACAATGCTCGGTGAATATGTAGGTGATTTATTATATACTGGATTTTCTGGCAAACCAGATGGCGGTTGGAAAGAAGTCGGAAAGAGATTGAAAGAAGATGTTATGGGAATACTTTCCGATCTTGGAAAGATGATGGTGTATATAAAAAATAGTTTTGGAAGATTTTATGAGGGATTACCTAAGATAAAAATACCAGATTTTCCTAAAGATCCTCCTGGATGGATACCAAAATGGGTAAAAGGTAGAAATTTACTTTGGAAGACTGCTAAGATCTCACTTAAAGCCATGATGGGTCCTTATGGATTGATGATGGGCAGATCTATACCGAATGTGCTATGGATGGCAAATCCTATGAATTCGGTAAAATTATTACATCAATCATTCTTTAAACCATTTGAGAAACCACCAAAAGGTCAAGAAGAAGAGGGATCAGCGATAGCTGGAGTTAAAGGTGATGACGATAAATCTAAAGATAGTACATCTGGCACTAGCAGTAGTGGAGGTGATAAATCAAAGTATGATGATGGATATGAAGATGGATATGAAGATGGAAAGAAAGGAGTTGAGTATAAAGGTGAATTAGGTATACCTGTAACAAAAGAAAAGAAAAAGAGAACAGATAAAGGACCAGGTTATCAGAATCAATGGTGGGATGTAGCAGATTTATTCCCAAATAAGAAAAAAACTGAGACTGAAAAACAAAAACCAGACTATGAGACTGTCTATAAGGGTGAATTAGGTATACCAACAACAAAGAAGAAAACAAGAACAGATCAGGGAGAAGGATATAAAAATCAGTGGTGGGATTTTCTTGATGTATTCGGAAATAAAAAAATTGAAGAGAAAGTTTCTAAACCAGTTGGAATAGGACCTCTCGCTGATGGTAATGCTTATGCTGCAGCAATTACTAAAGGTACCTCTGGTATAGGACCTGTCATTAGTGGTGATACATATGGAAAAAGTATATCTAAACCTAAACCTGCAGTAGATAAAAAGAAAAAACCTTGGTGGAGGTTTGGATTTGAAGAAGGTGGAGAATTAGGTCCGCCACATTTCCTCTTTGGATTTGTTAAAAGAGCATTTAAAGCTGTCACTGGTGTTGTTAAAAGTGTTGTTAGTACAGTATCTAATGTTGTAGGTAAAGTGGCACAGGTTGCTATGCCTATACTATCAGTAGCAGCACCCTTTATTCCTGCTTTAGCACCAATTATGCCATTTATGCAAGCAGCTAATGCTGTTAATGCTTTACGATCTGGTAATGTTATGGGTGCTATATCAGGAGGATTAGGTGCATTAGGTGGATTCTTCCCAGGTACTTTTGGTGCACAATCTGCATTTGGTAAATTCATGTCTGGTAATCCAATTGGTCAGGCAATAGGTGGATTTATGACTGGTGGTGTACAAGGTGCTCTAGGTAGTCTTACCAGTTTCTTACCACAAGGTTTCCAAAATTTCATGGGTGGTATCAGTGGATTTATGAATAAATTCCCTTCTATAGGTGGTTTAATAAATGGAATACCTGGTTTAGGTGGTATATTAGGATCATTTGGAGTGACAGGTATAGATGGTGGGGGATTCTCTCCTATGAGTTTATTTGGTGATATTGCAAATCAAATGGGATTTGGTAGTATATTTAAAACTGTGACTGGAATGTTGCAGGGTGGTGGTATGCATGCTGTTATGGATGGTCTTAGAGAGATGGCACCTGAGTTGGGTGTCATACCAGAGGCACTTGGTGTATTTACTGCTAAAGGTAAAAATGCACGAAATAATTTATTAGACTCTAGACAATCACAAATGTCTAAAGCATATGCTATGCAATCTCAATTAGAATTTGTGCCAATGCCTGTGATCATTGAGAAGTTAACACCTATTAGTAGAGCTATACCCATTGGGCAATAAATATACATATGAACGTCACTAAAACTAAAATTAATCTTTACAAGTTTGTGTCCACAACAGGGATACAGGCAGCTAGTGATGCAAAACCAGAAACACAAGCAACCGTAGAAGTACAAACAAAACAAGTTGAAGCAATAAACCAACTTGGTAATGTAGTTAATGGTATTGCAGCAAGTCTTGGTAAGATAGAAGAGATAGAGATAGCACGTGCTAAAGCATTAGCAAAGAAAGCAAGAGAATTTGAACCTGATTATACAAAACCGAAAAAAATAAAATTGAATCTTTTCGGAAAGTTATTGGAGGCATTTAAGATGCCAAACTTCCTAAAAGGGTTGTTCCAAATATTGATGGCATTTTTAAAGAAACTTATATTACTCCCAGTTCTTAAATGGTTGGCAGACCCGAAAAACAAAGAGACGATAATAAAAACTTTCCAAGTAATCTATAAAGTCTTTAGTGCTATTACTAAATTTGTGACCAGTGCATTTGCTATGGGTATAACCTCTATTGCTAAGGCAATCCGAGGGGATGGTATGTCTTCATGGCAAAGAGTATTTTTCTTTGCTAAAGGTATATTAGCATTTGGTGCAATTCTAATAGGACTTAAATGGTTGAATCCTCTTAGGATAGCGAAGACCATGAAGGAGATCGGAATGATCTTCAAAGGTTTTAATGTTGCGTTATTTAATTTTAGAAATGCATTAAGAGCAAAAAGAGGTCTTAAGGCACTCAAATATGGTAAAGGTGTTGCAGGCACCAAGTTCTTACGCAGAGCACCTGGATTTACAAAAGGTGCATTAATCACTGGTGGTTTACTCTCTGTAGGTAGTATCATAAGAGATATGAATACAGGAGATGAGGGAGGAGACGAAGACGTACCAGAAAGAAGAATGGGAGGTCCTATTGGTAGGAACCAAGGGATGAGAAAAATAAGTAAGTATGGTGGTATGATTAGAGGTCCCGAGACTGGATATCCAGTTTCAATGGACGGAGGTAAAACTACATCATTTATTGGTCATGGTACAGAACAAGTCGCTACCGATAAGAAAGGTAGTGGTTATGTTATACCAATTAACAATGCTGCAACAAGAGCAAATCCATATCTAACAGACTTTAATAAAATAGCAGCTATGGGTATGGGTATGCCTGAGATGTTCTTAGGTGGTTTATTTAAAGGTGCAGGAAACTTATTATCAGGAAAATCATGGGGTGGAACTAGAGGTGTAGGACCAGTCGCTAGTGGTGCAGAGTATGCTTCGAGATTATCAGGTGCACAAACTAATTCACCAAGTACAAAACCAGGTTTCTGGGGTCAGGTTGGTAGTTTCTTAACTAAGGGTGATGGTAATATAAGCGGTGCACAAATGATAGGTAGAGCACTGGGCAATGAACGAGCAGGTGCTTCTGTTGGTAATATACTTGGTATATTCCAAGGTGGTGGTAGCGGTCCTGATGGACAAGCAACTGGCATGGATATAATAAGAGGTGTAGCAGGAAACTTCTTAGGTGGAACTAAAGCAGGTGGTTATATCAACGCTGCTCTAGGAATTGGAGATATACTAAAAGGTGAAGGAAACTGGGCATCTAAGTTTAGAGATATAGCAGGACAATATGGTGATACAATAGCGAATTTAATTGGTGGTAAAACTGGAGCTACAGTTGGTAATTTCTTAGATTCGTATTTTAATGGAACTGCAGGTGGAGGTTCTATTGCAGAAATGTTGGGAGGTGCTGCCTCTGCAGGTGTAGGACGTATAGCTGATGCTGCTAATACTACCACTGGCGGTGGTTATAGTGGTGGTATGGGAATCACCGATCCAGATGGAGGAATGAAAGCTGCCAAGATAGTTGGTAAGTCAATGTTGGATAGAGGATATACCGTATTTGGTCATCCTCATTTTAGAAATAATAAGTTTTCAAAAGAGATCGGTGCAAACGCAAAAGGTTTTGATCCAAGTGGAAGACAACCTGTAGGTGGAGGTCCTTTTCATAGTAGAGGATTAGGATTAAATATTGCAGATTATAGACCAGGTGATCAAGGTGCTAGATTAAGAAACTTATCTGATTTCTTGAGAGGTCAAATTGATACATTCAAGATTGTACAAATTGTACACGATAAGTGGGGCATGTGGTTTGCAGGTCAAAAAGAAAAGAAAGGACCTAGTAGATATGGATATCCAAATGCTATTGGTGTAGGAATTGCTGATAAAACACCAGAGGAAACAGGTGTAGGTTCGCAACAGGCGATCGCTAATAATCAAAGATCTATCATGAAGAAAGCACTAGAGGGTGGTGATGGTAGTATAGGTGATGCTGCTTTGAATATTAGGAAGGTCTTCAATCAAGCGTCAGCTGCTGAGGGAGGTGCAAGTAAATCTTTATTTGGTGGTGATTTCTTCTTGGACATACTCAATAAAGAAGATAATAAAATTAGTGATATGTTTATGAGTAATTCTGATTATCAGAAAGGTCTTGACGCATTTTCATTAGCACAAGATAATGAAGGGTTATCCAACTTCTTGTATAAGAAGGGTGCGAATGAAGATCAAGCCATGAATTATATGAATTTAATTGATGGTGATTTATTCACAAAAACTCCTCTATTTAATAATGATGATAGTGCTTATAGTTTCTCAGATACTTTAAAAATAGGTAATAGTTTATATACAACGGATGATGGTAAGTCTGCTACAGATTTCTATGCAAAGAAAAATGCAGGTGTCACAGATAGTGAAATCAAAGATAAGAAAAAATCAGTATATACTGCATCTGACATGATGTCAGGTAAAGCATTTACAAGACAGAAAGATGATTCTCTTATAAGTAAAGCAAATAAAGGACAATCAAATGTAAATAGAGTTGGTGGTGGAGAATTTGGTGCACCAAACGCTGATTCTGACGAGAGGTCAAAAGAGTATTATCAGAGAAAAGCATCTAGAGATAGAGAGCACGCTATGAGTGCTATGAATGATAAGATTCAAGCGACTATCCAAACAGCATTAGCATCAGTTCAAGCACATAACAGTTCAGTTCAAGCATTAGTACAATCAGAAAACCAAAAGGTTCTACAGATGCAGAAAAATGCCAAAGAAATGGCAGCGAAAGTTAAGAGAGCACATAAGAATAGACAACAAAATCAAAACCAATCTGCGATTGCTTAAATTATGCCAAGTACAGTAAGAAAAAGTTCAATACAAATATCTAGACCTGGTGAGTGTCAATATCGTCTTAGTATGTACAGGGATGATAAGAGACTGTCAAATAAAGAAGGTGCGTTTAACTTAATAACTTTTTGCAGAGGTTGGGAGATATATGAATCTATAGACTTACATACAATGGAATGTGAGTTTATATTTGAGGATGCAGCAGGTTTGATGGGTTCTTTAACAGGAACAGAGGTATTCAAGTTAGAGATACAAAGTTTCCCTGTAGATAAAACATACTACTTTAGGTCATATGGCATCTATGATCGTATAAGAGCAGGACAAACCAATGAAATTTACTTTATTAAATGTTATAGTGATGAATTTATTAAGAATGAATCTATTAATGTTTTTGGTAATTCAGAGGTAATATTTAATAACCAATCTAAAGCAGAAAATATAATAGAAACATTGGTGAAGGATAAAAACTATTTGGGATCAAATAAAAGACTCTTTACTGAAGAAACTTTGAATGAGCATTCATTCATAGCACCCAATTGGAGACCATTTGATGTTATACCTTGGGTTTTATTAAGAACTATTCGTAAATCACAAAAGGGTGGTAGTTTACAGAATGGTTTTGTATTTTTTGAAAACTCTTTGGGATTTCATGCAAAATCATATGATAAAATGATAGAGGACATAGAGAAACAAAGAGAAAATAGTACTACTAATCCTACTACAGGTGAAGTAAAGATGTATCAGTATGTTCATGACATTAAAAATACAGAAAGTCCTATTGATAATCAATTCTTGATTGATTCAGTTGTATTTCCTGATGAAGCAACAACAATGAGAAATCTAAGACATGGTATATACTCAGGATATAGTGTTGGATTTGATCCTGTATCAATTACATCATCAAAGATGGGATTAAGTAAAGATATGTCAAGCACAGCATATACTTACAATCTTGAACAAATTTGGCCAAGGATGGCACATTTAAACGCAGGTAAATCTGTAAATCCATTGACTCATGTAGATAAGACCATGAGAGAGCACATGTATCATCCTAAAAGGATTAGGTATTGCGGTTTACCCAACCAGTCATTTGACCCCAAATTTCAAAATAACCCTCAAGCATCTTACGAACAACTAGCAGAACTACAAGCATACAGGTATATAAGAAGAGAGACACTTAATCATATTAACTTAAAGATAGTCGTACCAGGCAATCTAGACCTATATGTTGGGTCAGGAATAGACATCATAGTACCAAGTATTGCTAAATCTGGAGGTGGATATGGAAGAAATTCAAGTGTCGATCGTAAGTATAGTGGGCGATACCTGATAAAGACCTTGACACATTCGATAACTCAGGATAAACTAAGAACAGAGGTAGAGTTGATGAAGGACTCTATTTTAAGATAAATAGTTCTGTATCAAAGAGGTACAATCATGAAAACAATCGAAGACCATATCCAACAGGATAAAGACATCATCGAAAACCCAATGGCATCACCTGCAGCACGCAGACATGCTAAGGTAGAACTACATGAATTAGAAGAGTACGCAGAGCATCACAAAGATGAAATTGCAGCAGGAGATCATCACGATCCTAATGCTCTAGAAATATTCTGCGATTTACACCCTGATGAACCAGAGTGTCTAATTTATGACGATTGATGATTTTATTCTAGGTCATTGGCATAACAGACAACAAGCACAAAGTAATCCTCACTGTTTTTCTCAATGTGAGATAATATGGGAAAGAGAGGGGGATTTTTTTGTTTCTAAAAACTTTTATAGATTTCAAGAACATAATCCTTATAGACATAAAAGGCATAAGTGGGTGCAAACATCCTCTACAACTGGTATTATGGAGAATTATCGCCTTGACTTGACACGACATGAAGAGTGTGATATGATGTTCACGTATCACGATAATTCGTGGCATGGTAAACTAGATAGTACAAAATGCCTTGGAGAAAGAGGTAATCGCATAGTATCAGAAATTCATCTGTATGGCGATAAACTTACTTCAAAAGATCAAGGATTTGATAGTCAAGGTAATCTTGTCTGGGGAACTCCCAATCTATTTCATTTTATTCGACATGGAAGTTAAAGAAAAACTAAGAGCACAAGTAAAGTCCAGATTTTATTATCTGTTCTGGGGGGCAGCAACTGTCTCTGTATTTGCAGGACAATTATTTGTAGGATGTGGATTCCGTAGGATGGCAGAGTCTAATGATGCTATTTCTGCAGATATTAATTTATTGGTAGAAGTGCTTACTGCACCATCATCAGGAGAACTTTACTATGAACCAGACAGTCCTTACGAGTACTTAAAATATTAAGTAAGTCTAAAGACATTCTAAAGTTATTGACAATATGTTAGGATTCCGATATAATTAGTTATCAGTAATTAAATTAATTGTTATGAGTGGAGACAACTTACATGGAAAACAATCCATGACTTTCTACTCTGACTGCATGACTGAATCCAAAAGAATCCTAATTAGACAAATGACTTATCAGACTGCAACGGTCAAGAATTCAGAATTAACAGATGCAGAATGGGTAGAGATGATTGCTTTAAAGGCAGCAATCCAAGAATCCCCTTCATCGGTGCACCCCACAAAGATGGAGAAGTTTACCGAACTTCTCATTAGATCAGATAAAATTTATAGAAAACCTTGGAGGAATGGAAGTCCACTATCGGAATAAATAATAAAAAAGATAGTAGATAAATGGCATCCACCATTGATGGTATATTTAATGAAAGAGAAGTAAACTTCGTTGGTAAAGACGGTTTCTTCTGGTGGGTTGGTGAAGTTGAGGACAACGAAGATCCTATGGAACTTGGTAGGGTCAAAGTTCGTATTCTTGGATTTTATACAAATTTTCAAGGAGGAACAGTAGCAGACTTACCTTCATCTGCTTTACCTTGGGCAACAGTATTACAGCATACTTCACAAGCAGGAAATGACGGACAAGGAGAGTCAGCAGGTCAACTGCAACCTGGTGCTGTTGTTATGGGTTTCTTCATGGATGGAGAACATGCACAAATGCCTATAGTAATAGGTGTTATGAGAGTCAATAAATCTGATGCAACTAAAAAGACAAGAGATTTTGCTTTTACTGATCAAGACATACCTGTAGGTGTAGCACCTAACAATTCTGCTATACATCCTGGCGATAAAAATACAGCAAATCCATTAGCACCATTAAGACAGAGCACAAATAATACTGTAGGATTACCTGGTTCATCTACAACTTTATTGGGTGGTAGTGGATCACCTAAAAATATAGGATCAACAAAGGGTATAAAGGGAAGTTATGCAAATCCAATTAAACCATTAGACCCAACACAACCAATTCCTGTAGCGAATGGTGTTGGAGGTCCTTGGAAAACATTAGAATATAAACTATCATATCTTATAGAAGATCTTGCCAATACTGCTGCTACTTTGGTGAAGGCAGAGAGTGGTGAGTATCTTGATTTGATAAGTGGTAAGTTGATTACCAAGGCAGAATTAACAGTTAATGTTAATAATTACTTGGGTTCTTTATTTGCTCAGGTTATATCTGCTATGCGTCAGGCATTAATTAATTTAGCAGAAGATCTTAAACTTACTAACATGCTCCTTTTATCTACAGGAGTTCCATATAATGTAATAACTGCAGTACAAACAGCAATTACAAAGGTATTGACATCAGCAGTTGCATTAGACGCATCTATTGCAACATATACTGCTACACCATTAAAAACTGTCACTGACACTCTTGACCAATATCTTTCTAATTCCTTAGATAAATCTACATTTGTCATTAATACAGTAGATACTATAACATCCAATATAATTACAGATGTTGCTAAAATAATTAAAGATATCGGTGATTTAACTACATCTATCACTACAACAGTAAATGGTGTAGGAGAAGCAACTAAAATAATTACTGCGTGGGAAAAATCAACAGGTATATTTCATCTACAAACTGCAGTTGAATATGATGTTGTAAATATCACAAGCATCATTCAACTCATTAATAATTTTAGTAGTGATAATAGATCTATCAATAGTAGTAAATCTTTAGGATGGTATCCTTTAGTTGGTATGTCTGCAAATAGTTTTATAGTGACTGTAGCAGCAAAAGATTCTACACATGTATATAATGGACAGGGATCTGGAAAGGGATATAAGATAGATGGAAGATTTGCACCAACCATACCATTTACAGTAGGCAGAACTTACAAGTTTGATCAATCAGACGCAAGTAATAAAACACATCCTCTCCTATTCTATAGAGAAGCAAATAAAAAAACATTATATGATATGGATGTCACTGTAGTTGGTACAGCAGGTGAGTCAGGAGCATATACAGAAATTAAAATTACAAGTGATACACCTTCAACGCTTCATTATCAATGCCTAAATCACGGATTTATGGGTCATAATGTTCAAATAAACTCACTTGATCCATCAGTTGATCAATTATATGATGATGCAGATCCATATTTAACTTCAGCAAAAAATCATGTCAATGGATCTTTTGAGTTATATCTTGGTACACCTGGTCGTCAAGGTGAGGTGCAGAAAAAAGTAAATGGTACAACTCATACTTCTCTATTGTATAATAATTCACATTACGCAGAGAAAAAAGCAAGAGATCAATATAGACAGGATAATCCTAATGCTACCGAGGCAGAGATTGCAGCAGCAGTTGAGGATTATAGACTATCATCAACAAACAATAGAGGAGATATTGGTTCAACAGTAGCAGATCATATCTCATGGGCAGGTGTTTTAACACAAGAGGTTCATGGTGATGATTGTAAATTAGTAAATGGAACTTATGCTAGAACTATTGATGGTGATTATCACTTAAAGGTGACTGGTAATTGTCATCTAGAAGTTGGAGGTGGGTTCTTCTTTAGTGCAGAGGGATACGATGCTTCTACAAGTATGCCACAGAAACACGCAATTAAATTTGGATCTGACGTAGATATGAATGTCGTAGGTGCATCATTAGAATTACATAGTTCAGAGTTTAGATTAAATTCTATCACATCAAAGATAACTGGTGTACAATATGAGAACTCATATCAACAACAGTCGAACAGTGGATTAGAATTAACTTTCAATGCAGAGAGTTCTATCCAAATAGTCACTCCACATATATTAGAATTAATTAATACAGAAAAACCAACAAGCAATAAGACACTTGTTGGTAAGAGGACAGTAGTAAACGGTGGTATAGAAATATTAATGAAACCAACTAAGGAATCAGACTACTATGTATCTCTTACAAATACCAAAGCAGCATATAAACAGATCATACCAGACACATACACCATCAAGAGAGGTAGTGCCAATTTACAGACTGTCTAAGACCACTTGACTTGAACCTCTAAATATATTATACTGAAGGTAATCAAACAACTACATCATGGATCCAGAACTACAACCGTTTTTATCACACATTTTTATCAATATGTCAAAACGTTCAGTTAAGTTGATGGACGATGAGGGATATGAACAAGAAGTGAATTTCAAATTTGATGAGGAAGGTGCACAAGGTTTCGCTGAAACTATTGAGAAGATTAGTAATTCACTTGATTCAGACATGATTACCTATTGTTTTGCAACTTCATGACTAATCTACAAGACATAACACTAGAGGAGGCAGAATCAAATCTGCCTTTCTTAATACAATTGACAAAAAGAAATCGAACAGTTTGGAGAATTAAAAGTCCAGACGGTTCGGTTGCTTTACTATCACCAGTAATACAATCAGGTCCGCCTGTAGATGCTGAGGTCTTGGATCAAGTCGAGGAGTTTAGGGAGAAATTTTTAAACACTCAGGAGGACGACAATGGGACAACTAATTAATTTTCCTACTAAACGCAAGGAAAGTTTAACAGCAAAGGAAGAGTATGATAAAGTACTCACAGATGTAGAAGATAGAATCAAATATCACACCTTAGAGTTGGAAAAAGCAGCAGATTTATATAATTTGCTTTTGAACAATACAGGTGATTGATGTCTTATAAATAATTCTTGTAACAAAAGGTGTGATTATTCGTGGCAACTAAAAAGATATCACAGTTAGAAACAATTTCAGATGCTAACTTGTCGGGGGAAGCAATTCTCCCTGTTGTGGTATCTGATCCATTGATTCCTAACAGGAAAGCAAAGGTAAATCAATTATTCAAAGGTCTAGCACAAGGTACAAAGGATGCACCTGGTTTAGCTTTTGATTTAGATAGAGACAGTGGTTTATACCAAAATGCATATGATCAAGTAGGAATTTCTTTTGGTCAAGGTGGTCTATACATGACTCGCATTGTAAACACTGCAAGTAGTTCATCATTATTTGTGACTGCAGTAGATGATGTTGCTAATAATGCTGACATTGTATTTGCACCTAAAGGAACTGGTTCTGTAAAAGTCACAGGACAATTTCTTATTGGAGATCAAT
>CETK01028434.1_pt1 | contig 14171 bp, 22 predicted proteins | sample 361431 | NCBI WGS metagenome assembly CETK01 (sample SAMEA2622452, study PRJEB7988) | marine metagenome | biome: marine biome (ENVO:00000447); feature: surface water layer (ENVO:00002042); material: "saline water (ENVO:00002010), including plankton (ENVO:xxxxxxxx)" | depth 5 m | reverse complement strand
AGAAGTGCAAGCACACATACTCCTATGAATACTAAGAAGGCAGCACCCCCTTGTAAATTAGCATGTGGTATTAATGTCATTAACATTAGCGGTCACCTCTCTTTCTTTTCTCTGATTTATCTATAGAAAAACTACCACCAGGATATCTTTTCTCTAGTTTTTTAACATTGCCTTTTACTACATCATCAAACTCTACTTCTAATGCAATACACGCTTGTGCTACGTACCACATAACGTCACCCAACTCAATAATAAGATGTTCTCTATTGTCGTTGTTCCAAGGTTTGCCTTGAAATACCATCTTCTTAACGATCTCCAAAAACTCACCACTTTCAGCAGCAAGACCAACACCAGCAGTGGTAAGACGTTCAATATTGGCACCTTGTCTGTCAAGATCACCCAAACGTTCAGCAAGATCGACAAAATTCTTACTGGAATCGGATGTGACACCATCCACGAATAGAAGATACTTATCAAAATCTATTGTCATACTTTTAAGTTTTTAAACTTTTGAAATTTAGATAGAATACTCGGTTTAACTTCATCAGAACTAACCTTTGTAATAACTGTTGTACTAATAGGTTGTTCTATGATGTCATCTTGAGCACTTTGTTCTACATCATACAGCTTCATTTTAGATCTGTCAACCCCTACAGCAAAACGTTTATTCATAGTAGGATCGTTGTATCTATTCTTTAACTGTTTGACTAAAATTTGTCCTAGTTGTTCTGATTCCTCAGTAGAAATAAGAGCGAACATAAAATCAGCAGTTGCAGGAAGACCAAATGATTCAGAGGTATCGGTAAGATCAACATCACTACTACCGTAACCACTACGAGTAGTTTGAGTTGCACTAATAATCGGAACATTCGTCTCGACAGCGAGACCTCGAAGTTCTTCAGCAATTGCTTTAACATAAGTATAGGAGTTAACAACAGCACCTTTAAATCTTTGTGATGCACAGATATTTAGATAGTCAACGAATATAAGATCAGGTTTAAAACTTGTTTTTAATGTTAGTTCATTTAGTAATGCCTTAAAATGTCCTACATGTGCAGATGCAGTAGGGTATTCTTTAATGATTAACTTTCCTTGTGTTTTTTTCATTAACTTATTTACCTTACTCTCAAATATTTGCTTAGGTAAATCAGCAATCTCTTGTATATTAACACCCAATAAGTTAGCATCTATTCTCTCTGCAATCTTTTCTTCAGACATTTCACAAGTAATATACAATACATTCTTACCTTGTAGTAATGTTGCTGCAGCAACGTGACACATGAATAAAGATTTACCAACACCTGTACCTGCAAGTGCTACATTCAATGTTTTATTTGATAATCCACCCTTAGTAATCTTATTGAACATAGTAAGATCAAAAGGTATCTTCTCTTCTATTTTATTATAGAATTCAAATCTTTCTTTATAGTTAGAAAAGTAATCATGACCTATACGATTATCAAATGAAACAGCAATAGCATCTGAAAGTATAGATGGTATAGCACCTTTATCTTTTTTAGGATCTTTACCATCTGCTATTTGTATACTCTCTAATAATGACAGATATATTGCTCTATTTCTACACCATTCTTCTGTAGAATCTACTAACCATTTTTGATCTAGTTTTTCATTAGTAACTTTATCAATAGATTCAAGAGAAGATTTAAACTGTTGATCAGTTAAACTACTACTGTTCTGTAAATCAATTGCTAATGATTCTTTAGTAGGACATTTCTCATACTTATCAATAAAATTTGATATCAATCCAAATAATAATTTATTAGGTTCTTCTTCAAAGTATTCTTTCTTTAGATATGGAAATGCCTGACGACGAAATTGATCATTCGTCACCAAGTTATTCAATATTGTAAATTCAAGTGAGTTCATTAAATGTAATTAAGGTAGGTGCTAAAGATATATTTGTCCTCCGATATAGTAGGTTGACCTTGGTGTGGAACCATCCATAATGGAGGAAATATTATTCCTCTTCCCCTCTTTGGTTTTAGTTTCTTATTGATGCCTAGGAAGTTGGTCTCTCCACCCTCTTCAACATCATTTAAATACACTAAAAATGCTAAGAATCTTTTTGCAGAAGCATGATCTCCTACATCTACATGAGGTGCAAATTGATCTTCAGTATTTTTATAATACTTTTTGATTCTAGCAAACTCCCAAGAGAATTTCTGTGGTAACCATTGTTCACAACCAACCGTTTTAACATACTTATCCAAGAATGGAGCAACTCTCCATATCATTAGTTCCATCATTGATTCTTCAAATTCAATCTGATGAAATCTAGGTTTATTATCGTTGTTTTTAAATTCTGGTTTACCTTTGTTAAAGTAATCTATTAGTTCTTGACAGTATTCATCATCAAATATGTCATACACTCTAATAAAATCTTCAACTGTCTTCATTGGTCATACTTAAATTCTTTAGAAGCAACTTCATCTAGTGCTTGCATTATTTCTTTCGTGAAATATTTGTTAGGATCGGCAAGAATAGCAGAAGGATAAACGGAAGATTCGCCAACAATAATCCTGTTACCTTTACGTTGGAAGATTCCATGCTTCTCACCCAATTCCAATAACCCATAATATTCGTCCAGTCCCCTTGAGTCAAAAAATAATCGTGTTGCAATTTGAGTGTTCTCCTTTGTTAAACGTGATTTGTATGTTTTAACCTTTATAATATTACCAATAATCTCTCTACTACTATCCTTTTCTTTTGACTTTGTTAGAGTCATAATAGTAGATGCTGCATATTTTAAACCACTACCACCACCCATATCAGTTGGGTCTCCATAAGGATTCATCGTTTTATATGTATGATTTGTCACTATCATAGGTATTTTTAACTTACCTAATTTACTAGTGATAATTCTAAACACAGATTTAATTGTCTGTGATTTAGTCATGTCTCTAACTTGTTTATCATCCATTGCATCTTGTAATTCTTTTTGAGATGCAAGCATACCAAGAGAATCTAATATGATTAGAAGTGGTTTCCTATCTTTCTCATTTGTTTTAAGAAGATTATCAAGAATACGTATCATTTGAGTACGAAATTCTTCAATGGTATCTATTGGAAAATGCCATACCCTAGAAGGATCTAGACCACGATCTTTAAATAAATCTGGTGTTGCAGCTGCCTCACTATCAAAGTAAAATACTGCACCATCAGGGTGATCATTAAGAAAAGTACTAGCAATACCTATAGCATAAAAAGTTTTACCTGTTGCTTGTTCACCTGCTATAGCAGTTACTCTATTGTTTGGTATACCACCATAAATACTGCCACTTAATTGTGCATTTAATATGTAAGAACCTGTACCTATAAACCCTTGTTTATCACCAGACGTTGACTCTGATACAAGTTTTGCATAATCATTTTGTGCTTCTTTAGCAAGTGTGTCAAAAATACTCATACGAATAAAAACTCCAAATTACTTTCTTTTTTTGTTTTCCATCCTATTACATCAAGGATGTTTTTAAGAGGTGTGATAAATGATTTTTCAAATTGTGTTTTGTAATCTATTTGATCACTTACCTTTGGTATTTCTCTAGGAAATTGTTGAATGAATGACATAACATTTTGTCCTAGTACATTAGGTTCTTTCAAGTATACATACTTGATTTTCTCACCCTCTTGAATAATAGGATATTTATGTGTCAACCTATTAATTTTAAGTTGATGATTATACAAGAGTGCTCCTCTTACATGAATAGGACAACTTTTCTTATACAGAGTAACAGGATCTGACCATTTTGTCAACCCATTCACACTCCTAGGAAATGATATATCCTCAGGTGGCATACTATAAAACTCTGCTCTAAAATCATCTATAAATTTTATAAGATCTTCATTCTCTTGTGTCATTATAATATTAAGAGCATCTTTAATCATCTTTCTACATGGTGCAGGTGTAGATGATTTAATTGCTTCAATACCCATCATCTTTAACTTTGCTTCTTCATATCTAACACCTTCACTATCCCATACATTAAGAATGTATCTCTTCTTAGCAGTCCATATACCTTTATCGGCAATGTTCTCCCTTTTCATAACCATTTTTTGATCATACGCAGATACGTACGTCGCCAACTCCTGATAACAGGTGTCAATGTACGGTTCCAATTTGTCTTGGCAGATCTTATCCAATATGGAAACAATCTTTGTTTTGTCACTAGACCTATCACTAAAAAATTTATCAACAAGAGGTCCAAGGTTAAGATAGATTGAGTCGGTGTCAGATGCAATGACATAATCTTCTCCTTCTGTTTTGAGAACTTTATTAAGATACTCATTCATCTTATTTTCTATCCAACGAATAGAAACTTGACCAGATAAGGTTATTGCTTCAGCGTTTACTACTTTATAATATCTAAAGTATTGATTACCGATAGCACCATAGGCAGAGTTAAGAGAAATCTTCTTTGCCATTTGAATATTATTACAACGAGTTATTTCTTTATCCAATTCTTCAGTTGGATTCTTTTCGTACTGTTGTTTTGCTTGTATCATTTTCTTTTTAAAAATGACACGTTCATCATAATACTTTTGCATTAGTTCTGGTAAGAACCCCCTTTGTGTGGTGTCATATAAAGCACCATTAGCACAAACAGTTGTATTATCTAAATCACTAAAATCTATTTCCTTATCTAATATTCTATCTACAGTTGCTGATGAATGTCTATTGGGCATCAATGTCTCAGGTGAGATATTGTATTGCATTATAAGATGTGGGTATAGTGAATTTAAATCAAAGTTAACTACCCAATCATATAATCCTGGTTTTGGTTCCTTTACATATGCACCTGCATACTGAGTATTTTTATCTGACCTTTCTATTGGTGGAATTACTATACCTTTCTTTTTAAGAAAATTGTATATAATACTATCCCATGTACGTACTTGAGAATATACATCATCATAGTTAACTTTAGCATCATATGCCATAGTTAAAACTAATTCAATTAATTTCATCTTGTCTTCCAGACGGTCAACAAGTTCTACGTCATGTATATTATATTCTACAAATTTTTGCCAATCATTATTATAAAATTCTTTGAAAGTATCATACTCTGTATGTTCAAGTTTCTTTTGACCTAACTCTTGCTGTGCTATGTAATCTAACCTGTAAGATTCTTGTGCTTTATATGTAAATTTCTTATAAAGATCAAGATAATCTAAGACACTTAGACCAATAATATCATAGTATATATGATTCCTACCTCGTATCTCTATCTCTTTTTCATACACTCTGTTCCATGGAGACATAGATCTTTGATGTTTAGAAGATAAAACTCTTTCTATTCTTCTACACATATACGGTATATCAAATAATTTTACATTCCATCCTGTAATAATATCTGGAGTATTCTCTGCCCACCATGCTAAGAAATCTTTAAACATATCTGCTTCATTCCAGAAGACACGGTACTCAGTATCCTTAGGAGTAAACTCTCTAGTACCCCATGTAATAATTTTCTTAGTAGTAAAATCTTTTATAGAAAAACACAAAATTTCCTCTGAGGTCTCGGCAACATTTGGAAAACCGTTCTCAGAGGTTGTCTCTATATCAAGAGTGTATATTTTTAATTGTGATGGATCATATTCCATCTGTTCCTGTGGGAACTTAGAACTTATAAACTGATATAAGAATCTATCATTACCATATATTTTAAAATTATCAACATACTTATACTCATCAATAAATTCTCTAGCATCTTTAACACCAGAAAATTTTATCTCTTTAACATAATGACCTTCTAAGGTTTTGTAATTTGTCTTTTCATTGCATCTAGCATACAAAACTGGAGAGAAACTTTCTTTATATTGAACACGTTTACCGTCTTCATAACCAATATAAAATATTTTATCTCCAGAGAGATATACGTTGCTATAAAAATTCGGATGTCTCTGGGACTTCTTCTTCATCATCTTGTGGTGGGACTGTCAATTTATATTTTTCCAGAAGATCTGGATCAGGATCTACAATTGTAGCAATAAAATCAGAATAAAGCAAGACGTTTCTTTGACCGCCATATTTTGGGAATGATTCTAGGTTTCCATTTACTATTTCCATTGGATCTGCAAGGAAACAAGACGGTTCCATTTCCATCTCTTGTATATAAGAGATGACATAAGCACCATTCTTAAGTAGTAGGAGTTTTACTGTTTCCATCTGTCTCTTCAATGTTGTGTTTTGCCATGTAATCTGTTTTGATCTTATCAACAGGTTCGTATATTGTTACTACCCAATCAGATGGTATAACAAATTCTTGCTGTTGAGACATTGGTGCCCAATGTGTATATGAAACTTGGAATTTTGTTTTAGGTGTGGGATCTTGACCCTCAACTAATAATTCTGCTTCTTCAACTTCTTTTGTTTGAAGTTGCATTACATATGGATTCTTAAGATGATATGCAATAATGCCTTTATTATCTTTATCAATAATTTCTTGTGCATCACTGATGACATCTTCTCCAGATTTCATCAAAATAACTTTAACGGTCATAGCGATAAATTACGATCCTCTATTGTTCTAATGTATTTGGATAATTTGTCGAGGTATCCACGGTTTCTTAACTCTTTAAACACTAGGTTTTCCAGAGCAAACTCTCCACCTCTTTGAATTGCAGATCCTCTCATAGTTCTAATCTTCTCTTTGAGTTTGTTTAGAACAGTGATGTCATCTGCTTGAGTATCTATTAGATCATCAATCCTCTCCATCATATCACGAACTTTCTGTTTTAGCAAGGGGTCGGAAAAGTCCACGTATTGTTTACGTGGTTCTTGTATCCACCAATTGTTAAGAACTGAGTAAGTGCCTTGATTTCTAGGAGTTGGATCACTGATATCTTGTGCATATAGTTCTACTGGTTGACCATAGAGTGTTACATCATGTGTTAATGCCCACAATCTTTTTTTATCTCTAAGGAAATCATCTAAGAAATCTGTTTGACAAGCAGCTATCTCATCCTTATCTACCACCAAATGCAGGTCTAGATCAGAATATTCTGTATAATTATAGTTGGCATTACCACCCACTAGAATTATATCTTGTATTGCATTTTGGGGGATCTTAGCAAACTCTGCCCAGATGTATCCTATTTCGAGTAGTTTATCTCGAACTTCAGTTCTCAATGTAAGTCCGTCCCAGAACTTTACATTGAGATCCTCATGATACATTAGGGTTAACCTAAGATCTTGAAAGGACTTCACGGAAGTAAATTACTTTTTAGTTATTTATCGTGTCCGTAATGCTAAGGTTAGGTTCAGTAACCTCATCACCACCAAATACTGCCTTACCTTCTTCAGATGGTTTCATAGTTTGACCATATGCTTCCAGTACAGCAAGAATAGGTTCTACTATTGATACGACCCAATCTGGATTGACAGCAATCTCTTCATCTATAGTAAGAGGTTGCCATCGTTCAAGGAGAATCCTACCATTGTATATTTGATTTCTCTCAGGAACATCAGGTACTAGTTCTTTTTCGATCTTTACCTGATATGCATGAGTGAAGATGAATGCTTGTCTAGTTTTGGTTTCTTTTTCTTGAACCTCTTGGACATCAGCAATGATATCTTCACCTGATTTTAATTTAACAACTTTAATAGTCATAATATAATGTTACAGACACTCTATTTAGATGTAATCTTTTCGTTGATGATGCTCAGGTATTACCTTACCTAATTCAATAGTAAGTAATCCATCCTCTAAAGATACTGATCTAATTTCAGTATCATCAGCAAGTGTCCAAGATCTATTAAAATCTCTTTGTGCTAATCCTTGATGAAAATATTCATTATTTGTATCTTTATTTACTTTCTTTCCTTCTACGTATAGTTTACCATGTTCTGTATAAACATTAACTTCATCTTTTTTAAATCCTGCCAATGCTACTTCTAATCTAGATTCATGATTGTTTAATTGAATAAGATTATATGGAGGGTAGTTGTTTGTAGTAGGAAATTGCCAGAAATTTTCTAAGTAATTATCGAATCCTATACTGTTCTTTGTAATCTTTTCCATTAATTCTGGAAGATCTGAAACAGTGTATCTTTGAATGTTAGACATAATTCTCCTTTAAAAGCGAGTGTAACGTTTTGTGATCCCCGAAGGCAATCACTGTTATTTATTTGGGTGTCTATACTTTACCCGAACACTATGGGTGGTACTATCCGTATTAATACCTTTTTAATCCTTTTATGATATAAATAAAACAAGAAACATTTGTTAACATGATCAAAAAAGTATTGTTACTTGGTATGTTTTTGATGATATCTCCTGCATCAGCAGAGATAGTACATAAAATGAGTTCTAGTGTACAATTGACAGTAGATTCAGCCGCAAGTCAGGCTACTCGCTTAGGATCAAGTTATACCGTTAGTGGAAATAATTTGAAAGTAAGTGATGGTGGATCTTTTGGTGGACTAGGAACGTTAACCTCAGGTACAGCAGTTGGTTATACACCGTCAGCTATGGAAGTAAACACTGTAGGCTCAGCATTTAGCTACTCGGAAACCTATATTGAAGGGGACGATGTAACTTCATCTTCTACCGTATCAGGAGGAGTCGTTGCTGCATTACCATTACTTGGTAGTACAACTACAACATCTGGAGGAGTAGCAGGTACACTAGCTGGTACTATCACATCTGCTGGTGTGACTACGATTACAGGTGGAGGAGCTGGTACATCAGCTACTGGACAATTTGTGTCTGAATTGACAATAAAATGATAAATGACTTTCTTGACAACTTGGCAGCACATCAATACCAAAAAATCAACCATGAGCAAGATGAAACTTGCTATGGTTGTGGTTGCGAGTGCCCTTGTGAATGTCCCGACTGTGATGTCTGTTCCTGTTGTGCCTAATTTTACACAAGGCAGTATGAATAGTCACACAGAGACCACCAGTACTATAACTGAGACGATAAATAGCATGGATTATTCGACAGGTTTTACCTATTCGATTTCTGGGCACGGTATCCAAGTTAAAGAAGATGGTGCATTGACACCATCTGATACTACAAGTGCAACTAATACTATAAACGGTGTGAATTCACAATGGACAAATTTAGATTTGACAACAAAACCAGAAATACATTTATCTACACCTGGAGGAAGTTTTTCCGTAGTAGAAAGTTATTCTGGAGCTGGGTTGAGGAACCATACAGTAATACAAAGAACAACAACTATAACAAGCGTAACAGACACAACAAGTATATTTCAACAATAACAATATTAACAACAAGTTTGTGTGCTAATTCCATACCATTACGTGCAGAGACGGTGGGAGGAGTTAGTGCAACAGCATCGCCAATAGCAAACAGTTCTGGAAGTGTCACAAACCAAGCTATACAGGTGCTTCAAGGACCGTATATAACTAATACTTATGGTGGTGGTATACAATGCCAAGGACCTACCATGAATGTAACACCGTTTGTAACAGGAGGAGTAACATTCAAAAAACCATTTGAACGATACTATGATGATCCCGTTTATAATGTGCATGATGCTGATGATGACGGGCAGATTGACAATCCTGGTGAAATTTTATATTTTGTACCTACTAGAACTGGACAGACAGATAACTATAATTTATCGTTAGGTGTATCTGCTACATGGTCTAAACCATTAGATCCAGAACTACAAGAACTATGTAAAAATGCTGCAAATATACAAATGGCAGCAGTTCAACAGAACACCGCCAATAAACGCCTTGACTTTGAAATAGCCAGATTAAAAAATTGTGGAGAATTGATGAAAGCTGGTATAATTTTTAAACCAAATACTAAGTACGCCAAGGTATGTGAGGATGTTATGCTTACAAATCCTCCAGGTGTAGTAGCAGAGCACACACACGTATTATCTAACGTGGTTTCAAAGGAGGAAGACCTTTCTTCTTCCGATACTCATTCATACGAACAAGATCACGAGAAGGACGTTGAGGGGTCTTCCCGACGCTGGTTTGAATTTTGGAAATCATCTTCTTCACAGCAGGTTTTACTACCCTCAAAATCAAATCAGCAAGGGGCTTCGCTAATAAAGCCGATGTCGCTGCCGTAGCAGCTATTACTGCTGTAGTTGATGCTACCTGAGTGCTTGGTAGATACTGTTCAACTGGTGGTATGTCAGTATATAATGTCACACAAATTTTTGCTCCACCAGGATTTTGAGGATTAATTCTTAACTCATGTCCTGATACTTTTTCTTTTTGGTTTGTTGCTATATCTCCTACTCTTAATGCATTAGGTCCTGGACATGGTGGATCTCCCTCTACCTTAGGTGTCTCAGGAACTTTTGTTTCTGGTACTGATGGTGGTGCTACCACTGGTAATTGTTGACTCTGTGTTATTAACAGTTGCTCAGGTTCATAGTTCATAGCATTAAAACTAGGAACACCTGCATCACAAAATGTTCTAACAGTGCTTGAGTCGTCTTTAATTATCTTATTATTTCTATCACTAAACTCATGTGCTTCTACACAACCAGGTACATTTACAATAGGTGTACCAATCTCTACAGTAACTGGTTGATATGGTACAAAAGCATGAGGAGTAGGGAACGTGTATACATTGACATCACGAACCCTAATATTGTTTATTCCTATCCCACTAATAGGCACTAGAAAGAAGGAATTTCAAGACCCTTATCAGGTTCTATTGATGGTGATGGTAGTGATGGCATCACTCCACTTCCAATAGAACCCAGTGCTTTCTCTTTAATAGATTCTATGATTGCATCCTTACGTACATAAACGTAACCAGCAGTGCCAACAACGGTAAGAGATACAACAGCAGACGTAATAGCGAGTACATTAATTAATTTTTGCATGATTTTACTTTGAATCAGGGACAATTTTGACAGGACCTTGTTCGATCCTTATGGTTTGTGCAGGTGCAGTCTCAGATGCTTTAGCAATAAGAAACTCCATATCTTTTTTAGATATGTTAGCACTACTGTCTGCACCATTCTTTTTCTTACCTCCAGCGGACACACCAAAGGTAGCTAAAGTTCCTGTAAAAACTGAAGCTATGAAAGTTGGATCAATTCTCTCTCCTCTCTCGTAACCTGGTATTTTAACGTAGTTCAAAGTTAAAATTCCTGCGGACCACACAAGGACTATCACTCTTATGAGTGTTGCTAGGTATTGAAGTTGCTCTTCTTTATCGTCAACTTTCTCTTTAATTTTACTAAAGAGACCTTTACTTTCCTCCTTCTTTATTTCTGCCATGGTACATTAATATCTGTATTATTTATACAGTTGCTGTTGCTGTTTTCTTTTTACCTATATTATATTTTGATTCTAATTCCCATTCACCTTTCTCTTTATAGGCGAGGACTTTAATTTGATTTAATGGAGCAATATCTACAATTACATCATCTTTAACTAATGTAACTAAACCCCAATCTGATAGTAACTGAGCAATCCTATTACGACGTTGAACATCATTCTGTGTCAGGTTTGCTGTCTTACCATCAAGAGCAAATAATTCTTTAAAATGTACTATGTAATATCTACCTTGCTTGTGTAGTATATGACAAGATTGATATAATTTCTTTTCTTTGCGAGAAGCAACACCTATCCTAGATAATGTTTCTCTTACTTTTAGAAAGTCATCTGGTTGAGAAAGTTTCACCTCCACCATACTATCACGAGTCCACTGAACTTCAGCTACTTGGGACATTTTTTCCTCCACGGTTTAATTTCGATTTCAAGTGATCAAGTTGATCTTTATTTAGGATTTTAAGGATTGCTTGTGCTTTCTCAGTACTATAGTTATAGTAACTTTTGATTGTCTCCAGATCCTCTAACTTCACTTTCTTCTCCCAAGGAGAAAAACGCTTTCTTTTCCTAACCGTATTTATATAAAAATCGTATTGAAGTTTGTTTGGAAGGTCATAATATATGTTCATCTCATTTGCCAGTAATACTGTATCATAATGAGATGCCATGCATTTAGTGATTACCCATGCAGGATATTCCTTTTCCCAACTGGGATCTTCACTATCTAATAGGTTTTGCTTTGTCTCGTTGATGCTCTTCAAATAGTCCGCTAAGGGATGCCTGTTGTTCATAATTTAATAAGAGAAGTTCTTTACGTTTCTTTTGGTTTGCTGTATAATTTCCAGTTGATCTCATAGTATAGGTTAGATCCCAATCCTTCTGATACCAATTTGGAAATCTTTCTTTTATATACAAATCTGAATTATATGTTATCATGCATTTTTGTTCCGATGCACATGCTTGAGCAGTAAACCATTCATGATCAAATGATTTATGCATATCACCTTTATTACCATACAAGTTATCTTTAATTGCATATGGTGGATCTAGAAATACAAAATCGTCTTTACCATAAAGCATTTCTTCATAGGAATGGTTAGTAATTCTCCATCCTCTAATCAATTCACCAAGAGCAGGTAGTTTATCTATGCCCCTAAAGGTAAAGTTCTGCCTAGATGCTTGCTTACTAAATGAACTATTAGCAGTTAGACCACTAAAAGAACATTTATTTGCCACATAGAAATTAAATCCTGATTCGTATATATCATTGTTTAATTTATCTTTAGCATTATCAAATGCTATTCTATGTGCATCGTCGCTTTCACCGAGTTCTGTCTTTAATTCCCTTAGATCATCACATAACTGCTGTCCATGGTCTCTGAGCGTCATCCAGAAGGCATACAGAGGGTAATAGAGATCGTTTACCCATATATCTGTATTAGGATAAGTTTGAGTGACATACAATGCCATAGAACCACCACCTAAAAATGGTTCTCTATATCTTTCTATCTTAGGTAAGTGCTTTGACAAGAACTTAATTGCTCTTGATTTTCCACCAGGATATCTTAGAGGTGTAGTATACTTCATTGCCAACAACCTCGGTCTTGTTTTGGATAGTAAACTTCTACATATGAATCACATCGAGGACAGTGTAGATTTGTCACAAAAGAATATTCCTCTGTAATATCTCTACAGTCATTGTCTCCACCCCAAATGAGTTCTGTATCACAGTGCCAACATTTCATTGTAGTATAGGCATATTACTATAAGGACTTTCATCTCTTGGGATAAAAGATTCAGTAAGAGTTTCTACAAGTAAATTTATATCAGCAGAGATAGCATCGTTTGTATCTGCCATCCTACGATAACCAGAACCAACATAGATCTGACCTACAAATACAGATACAGTTGCTGCACCCCAGAACAAATAATAAAATCTGGATTTTACTTGTGCTCTCAGTTTTTCACGTTTGTTTGTCATAATAAAAATTTTGATTTAGTTTTACTTGTTGATGCTAATGTGTTTATTAACTCATCCCATTTATCTGCCTGTACATATGAAAAACCAATAGTGGTTCTTAATTTGTCAGTTGAATTATTAGGAGAAGCACCTCTGTGTTGCCAATTAGAAGGAATTAAAACTCCTCTATTAGGTAGATATGAGTAACGATAATACTTATCATTATTATAACATATAAATTCTCCACCCCATTCTTGATTCCATTCCATATTGGTAAAAAGAACAAAAGTCCATACCCAATCTTGTATAAAATCTTTATGAAAGGTAGAGATTTGACCAAAGGTTTGACCATTTACATGAATCTTACATAATCTAATATCTTTCTTGATATGCTTTTGTATCTTCATCTTAATGATAGTAGCAGCTTCTAAGAACTGTTGCTTATCATGTTCCCATTTCATTCCCCAACAAAGATTGTCTTTATATGTGACTCTACTTTTTTCAGGTCCTACCCACATAGTAGGTGGTTTACTGTCAAGAGAATATGATGAATTACATAGTGCCCATTCACCATAATACATCTCATCATCTAATCCAAAGAAACAAGATAATGGAAGTACTTCATCATTATAATAAATTGGTACATTCATTTAGAAGATTTTCTAAACCACGCTCTATACAAACCAAATGATGTTGATAATATTACTATTATCGCTATTGATACTGGTAATGTAATATGTGGGTCAGCATTAAAATGTGGAATAATAGCATTACATTTTGTCCATGTACCAGGTAGTGTATACACTGGTGGACAAGATAAAAAGATCATAATTGATTATACCCAATTTGGTTTTCTGGATTCGTCACGAAGATAATTAGATGCAACCCAAGGTTTGCTGCCAATGTAAT
>CETK01158089.1_pt1 | contig 14200 bp, 13 predicted proteins | sample 361431 | NCBI WGS metagenome assembly CETK01 (sample SAMEA2622452, study PRJEB7988) | marine metagenome | biome: marine biome (ENVO:00000447); feature: surface water layer (ENVO:00002042); material: "saline water (ENVO:00002010), including plankton (ENVO:xxxxxxxx)" | depth 5 m | reverse complement strand
AGATTACAATGTCGTAAGATGATATTGAATTTAAATTTTTCAATGAAATAAATTTTTTTTTGTTAATAAATATATTAGGAATAAATGGATCAAAATAATTTAATTTGACCTTATATTTCTGTAACTTGTTCATTATTTTTAATGCTGGTGACTCTCTAGTATCATTTACGTCTTGTTTATATGCAACCCCTAATACTAGTATTTTTACTTTTTTAAATTTTAAATCACGGATGATCTTGAATATTTTTCTTACTACCCAATTAGTTATCTCAATATTTTTCTTTCTTGCTAATTCTATAAAATCTGCAGAAAGCCCATTGTTTTTAGCATACCAGCTTACAAACAATGGATCAATAGGAATACAATGTCCTCCAACTCCTGGACCAGGATCGAAAGGATTATAACCAAAAGGTTTTGTGGACGCAGCTGTGATTACATCATGAATATTTATATTATTATGTTTACATAAAATTTTAAATTCATTTACAAGTCCAATATTTACTGCTCTGTAAGAGTTTTCTAATAATTTTGACATTTCAGCTATCTCAATTGATTTTACCTTATGCGTCTTTTTAAATAAAGTTTTGTAAAAAGAATTTATAAAATTTAAGGCCTTTTTACTACTACCCGAGATTACTTTTGGTATGCTTTTATAATTGATCTTAAACTTTCTTTTATCATTCTGACCTGGACTAATTCTTTCAGAAGAAAATCCATACTCAATGCCAGTTTTTTTTTTTAATCTAAATTTAATAAAAGAACCTAAAATTTCTCTTGTTGCTCCAGGGTAAACTGTGCTCTCTAAAATTAAAAATGTGTCATCAGAAATATAATCCTTCATTGAAATTAAAGCATTCTTTATATAGCTCATATCTGGATCTTTATTTTTTAAAATTGGTGTTGGTAAACAGAAAACTATCAGATTACGATCATTGATATTCTTTATTTTACCCATTGTAAAAAGTTTCTTTGACTCATATTTCTTTAAGTCACTATTTTTAACATCAACAATATATGAGCTATTATTTTTTAATTGATCTATTTTTTTGGAATTCAAATCATAACCAACAACATCAATTTTTTTTTGTAAACATAACAAATACAATGGCAATCCAACATAGCCTAAACCTATAATTGCAACTTTAAAATCTTTTTTTTTATACATTATGACGTAAAAAATTATTTTGAATATTCAATAATTGTTTCTGAAATTTTATCAACTTCTTTAAATTTTAATTTTGGATAACAGGGTAGAGAAATATTTGATTTTGCGTAATTTTTTGATTTTTCAAAAGAATCTTTTTTATAGTTATATTTCTTTGAGTAATATTCCATTAAAGGAATCGGTTTAGCATAATGCACACTCACCTGAAAATTTTTTTTTTTTAAGATATTAAGAATTTTGTCTCTATTTTTTACAAAAATTTGAAATATAAAATATGAACAATTCTTATTTAAAGGCATTGTCTTAATAAATTTATATTTAGAAAAATTTTTTTTATATCTTTTAGCTATTTCAAATCTTCTAGAAACATTCTTTTTATATGCTTTAATTTGTTCATATCCTATAGCAGATTGAAAATCAGTCATTCTGTAATTAAAACCCAGTTGTTTAACATCGTATTGCCCTTGTTTTTTTCTTTGATTTATATCTTTATCAATACCAAAAGCTTTCAAAGAGCTAATGTTACGAAAGATTTTTTTATTATTTGTGATGACTATTCCACCTTCACCTGTTGTAATTTGTTTTGTGGGGTAAAAAGAAAAAGAACCACTAATACCATAATTTCCAACGTGTTTATTATTATAAATCGTTCCTACAGCATGAGCACAATCCTCAATTAATTTAAGTTTATTTTTTTTACAAATTTTATTTATAATTTTTAAATCACAAGGATATCCTGCCATATGAACAATTATGAGACCCTTGGTTTTTTTTGATACGTGTTTTTCTATATCTGAAACTTTTATATTGCCTGTTAACTCTTCAACATCAATAAATTTAACTTTTGCACCAGTATACTCAACCGCATGTGAGGTTGCTGTATGTGACATCGATGTCACTAGTACTTCGTCTCCTTTTTTAAATCCTGCTGCTATACAAGATAAATGAAGTCCTGCAGTGCAACTTGATACTGTTATTGCATATTTTGATTTTGTGAATTTTTTAAATTCTTCTTCAAACAATGATGTATATTTACCATGTGTTAGCCAACCACTTTTAAGAATATTGGTTACATTTTTAAACATTTTTTTTGAAAAATTATGTTTTGTAAATGAAATTTTCATTTTAGATAATTTATTTTAATTTTTTGTTTATATTTTATAGATTTATCCGCATAAAAACAAACTGTCATTAAATCTATTTGTTCCTTAAAACTTATAGTTTCTATTTTACTTTTACCTAATAAATTATCTATAAAATTTCTAATCAAAAACTTTCTATTATTTTTATCAGGATATTTAGAGAGAAATATTTTTTTTTTTAAATTTTTTTTGTTTGTTTCAAAAGTGTATGTACCAGCAATTGAATGATAAAATGTTTTGTTCTTTTGAAAAATTTTCAATTCATGAAAATGATTAAAAGAACCAGATAAATTCGCAGAAATTTTCACAATTATATTTCCTGGAAATTCTAATATATAAATTATAAATGAATTATTTTTAAATGTAGTATTTTTTGTGTCTTTTTTTGAGGCATATGCTTTTACAGATCTTGGTCTCATTTGAAGTAACCACATCACTAAATCAATCATATGAATTGCAGCACCCAAAGTAATTGAATAATTTTTAATTGAAGACCTCCATCCAGAAAGTTTATGTTTTCTTCCCCAAAGATAATCAGCCTCAATATAGAAAATCTTATTTGTATTTAATGATTTTTTAATTTTTAGAAATAGATCGTTTACTCTTAAAACTAAGTTTGATGAAATTTTAACTTTTTTATTTTTTTTTAAACTTGCATTAATTTTTTTAAGTTGACCAAGACTTAAACACATAGGTTTTTCTACAATTATGTTTTTATTATGCCTAATACATTTCATTATATATTGATAATGAGTGTCATCATAGCTGGCGATAGTAATAAGGTTAATAGTTTTATCTTTGAAAATAGCTTCCAAGTTATTTGTGATTAATTTTTTTGGGTATCTTTTTTTTAAAAATTTAATTTTTTTTTTATCTTTTTCACAAATTATTTTTACTAATGAATTTCTGTATCCTTCTATACTTTCTAAATGTTTTAAACCGATACCAGTACCTATAATGGCAGCATTAATTTTTCTACTCATGTTGAAAAGTTTTTAAATAATTTTTTTAACTTTTTAATTTCACTGGGTCTATCAATTGAATACTTGTTATTAATTCTTTTCATTGTTTTTAAATTCTTAATCTTAAATTTCTTGTGGTTTCTGTAAAAGTATGTCGTAACATGTTCTTTATCTAATTTGGAAAATTTGTTTAACATTTTTTCAAGTAAATTTGTTTTTATTATTTCAACAGACATTCCTGAGGGAAAACTTCTAGGAAATACATTGGTAATTAAATCATATTTCACCTGTAAGGCTCTATTTATTTTTATAAGTTTATCAATTATTCTATAGTCAACAAAGGGGCTATCCCCTGAAATTCTCATAAATTGTTTAACGTTTTGTTTTTTCGCCGCTTTTAAAAGTCTTTCGGCCACATTATTCAAGCTTCCCCTATAGAATTTTATTTTATTTTTTTTTAAAAATTTAGCTATTGGATCATCACTTTTTTTAACTGAAGTAGCTACAATAATTTTTCTTACAAATTTTGATTTTTTGACAGACTTTAAAACATACCAAAGTAATGGTTTGCCATATATTAAACTCAATACCTTACCTTTAAATCTTTTAGAGTTGAGTCTGGCTTGAATAATTACTAACAATTTTATTTTAATTTTAAATAAACTTATAATATAAAAAACTAAAATCAACATTATAATTTATCGTGTCAAACAATTTGAATAATAAAAAAATGTTAAGCTTAATTTCAATTCAAAATAAAAAATTAAATAATTTCCAAAAAAATAATATTATTCATTTAAAAAATGAACATTGGAAATATTCAATATCCGAACATAATGAATATTTAAAAAAGAATTATAAAATAGGTGATTTTCATAATCTCTTATTTTTTAAAAAAAAAATTAATTGGTTATACTGGTTTTAGGAATAGAAAATTTATATACAGAGGAAGAAAATATAAATATCTTCACTTTGATTGTCTTATAATTTCAAAAAAATTTAGAAAAAAAAAAATTTCTAAAATGCTTATGAAATTTAATGAAATTAATATCAAAAAAAAGTCACTTCCCTCCATCCTTTTTTGTGAAAAAAAATTAACTAATTTCTATAAAAAATTTGATTGGAAATTGGTTAACAAAAAAAAAATTCAACTTAATTTAAAACTAAAGCCTACAAAATTTATAATGAGTAATAATTTAAAACTTAGATTATTGATTAAATAAATCTTTAATTTTGTTTAAGTTTTTATAATTTAACCAACAAATTACTTTCATCTCTTCACTTTTGAGATAATTTAAGAATGCCTTTTTTTTCTTTTTATCAACAATCAAAACAATATAAGTATCTAAAATTTTATTTCTTACTAGAGCAGCTAGGTAGCCAAAATTTTTTAATCTTTTATTTAAAGTTGGAGTACCATAGTAACCCCAATCTTTTTTTCCCAAGTCATATTCTTTCTTCTTTTCCTTAAAAGTGATAATTTCATCTTTTTTTAAGGTGATTGTTGCTACATGAGTAAGAGAAATTCCATTTTTTTTTCCTACCTTAAATTTTCTATTTTTTTTAGTTATTCTCATTACCAGCTAAATTTATCCGTGATAAAATTTTGAATATGCCATTTATATTTAGTTTTTTTCCATATTTTTTTGTTTCTAAATTTATTTGTAATTTTATCAAATTCTTTTAATTTTATTCCAGAAAATTTACAAAATTTTTTTATATCTTTGTCGGGTCTTATCTTTTTGCTATTTTTTTTGATGATATTAATAGCCCTTTCTCTAGTCATTCTTTTATTTCTTATCTCTAAAGACAAATTGTCAAACAATCTTGTAAAACCAAACTTTAGCCATTTCATATAATGATGGATCGATATAAAGTCACAATCAATATCTGCAAAATTATAATATCCAGTTTTTGGGTCTTTAGGAAAAACAAATCCATTTTTTTTTGCAAATTTAAAGCTTTTCTTTGGATCCCATCTTAAATAATCGCCCAAAAAAACTGACTTGATTTTAATTTTTTTATTAGGACACAAAGATTTTAATCTTTTTTGATTCAAAAATTTATCTTTCCAAAAATCGATATTCGTTTTATTTGTCGCTCCATAATTTTGAATCCAATTTGTATTCATGTTTGAATTAAATTTTTGAGATTTCTTGTAACCATATTCTGAAGCAGAATTTTCTCCCCAAACAATTAAAGGAACATTAAATTTCTCTGCAATCATTAATGGAATATTATAAATTGCAATGTGCATCGGAATAGCAGTTGATCCCTTTATTCTCAAAGTTTTTAACATGAAATAAGCTTCTACTTTTGGATTAAGTGAATAATCAATGTGATCAACTCCTAGAGAAATTAAACTTTCTAGATTTTTTCTACCAAAAATATTTCGTCCTGGTGATTTCCAAGTGACAGCTAATGGTGTTAAACCATGTTTAAGGCACTCCATAACTTGCCACATGCTATCTTTGCCACCAGATACAGGGATGATACAGTCATAATTGCCTTTATTTTTTCTCTTTACTAATTCAAAAATCTTTTTGAGCTTCTTTTTTTTTAATTTTGAATTCTCATTTTTTTTTTTTGATATGTGAAACCTACAAGCATTACACATTCCATCTTTAAGAATTTCTAAGTTAGGTCTTGTATCTGGTAAAACACAATTATTGCACCAATTTATCATATGGATAATTTACTTATGGTTATAATTTATTGCAATAGAATTTATGATTTTTAATAATTTCTGATTTATTTAAGTTCTTTTAATTTGATTTCAAAAAAGCTTCGGTTGTTAAAATGTTAAATATAAGTTTAGAGTAATGATTTGGTATGTTGCTAAAATTTATTGACTCTTTTAATTTTGCTAAATTAACAAATTCATTTATTAAAGATTTATTATTAAAAATATAGTCAATATTTTTTTTTTCTTTAAGATCAATTATGGATGAGATAGAAGCATTAAAACCTTTTTTATGTCTATCCAATCTTATTTTATCAGGTAAAATATTCTTAGACGCATCTCTTAGAATTTTTTTTTGATAGCCACTGGCAATGAGCATTTCTGGAGGAATAGTTAAAACAAAATTATAAAGATCTTTATCTAAATATGGACTTCTATTTTCTATAGAATAATACATTGAATTATGATCATCCTCTTTTAAAATACATGGGACGACTTCGTGAAAAAGTTCGTTCATCATTCTATTTCTTAATAATTCATTACAATATTTTTTTTCGGAAATATTTTTTTTCTTTCCATAAATATATGGCTTTAAATTAAAATTAATATCATAAGCTAAAGTTCTATCATTAGGATTTTTTATATAAATATCGTCTTGTTTTCCAAATTTATTTCTGATTAATGGTTTAATAAATTTTTTCCATTCATATAATTTTTTTTTATAAAATTTTGAATTGTGAATAGTGCCTAGCTGTAATAAAAAATGATCATAATACCCAGTAAATAGTTCATCTGCTCCTGTGCCAGATATAGCTACCCTAAATTTTTTTTTTGAAATATTCTCTGAAAGATATGAGTGAACATAATAAGATATGGATGATATCGGAGAGTCTTGGTATCTAGTAATCTGATTTATTCTTTCAAAAAAAAATTTCTTTTTATTTTTTATATTAATTTTTGTATTTTTAGTTTTAGTCCTGCTTGAAATTAAATCTATATTTTTTCTCTCGTTATATCTTGGATCTGTATCGATTATAGAGAAAGAATTAGTTCTATTATCCAATATTTTTGAAGCTATAGAAAATAGATAACCTGAGTCAATACCACCACTTAAACAAAAGGCCACAGGAACATTAGACCTCATTCTGTATTCCATGCTTTTGATAAGCAAATTTTTTGTTTGCTCGGCTGCATCTTGCTCGGTTATCGATTTATTTATGTTTAATTTAGGTTTCCAATACTTTTTTTTTTTTATTTTCAAATTTAAATCTATTGTAAGATTTGTTGCATTTTCTAATAAAAATATATTTTCATAAAAAGTAGTATTATTTTTATACATTGACTTGTATCCATAAAATAAAAAATTTTTTATCTTTTCATTCTTTATTTTAAATTTTGAATCACATAATGATTTAACAAACTTGATTTCAGAACCAAAGTAAAACCCATTCTCGTTTTGAGTATAGTAAAGAGGTTTTTCACCAAAATTATCCCTCGAAATAAATAGTTTTTTATTTTTTCCATCCCAAATAGCAAATGCCCACATGCCAATAAAATGATTTACACAATCTTCACCCCACTCAATATATGATTTAAGCAAAACCTCAGTATCAGAAGCAGTGTTAAAAGCATAATTTTTTTTTATCAATTTTCTTCTAATTTCAATAAAGTTATAAATTTCACCATTAAATGTTAATACAAAATCATCAAAATAAAATGGTTGATTAGATCGACTATTTAGGTCAATTATATTTAGTCTACTATGAAGTAATCCTACTTCTTTGTTAAATTTTTTTTGTTTAAAAAAAGATTGATTATCTGGTCCTCTTCTTTTCATTAAATTTAGTGTATTTTTGACTAAATAATCTTTAACTTTATTTGTGTAAGTTAAATAACCACTTATACCACACATTTTTTATGTATTTCTTTTTTGATTTAATCTCATTCTAAAGAATATATATGCCTTATATCTTTTTACAATCTACCACAAATCCTGAGGCTAATAAAAAACCTCTCCAATCATTTGGATTTTCCATTCTCCAAGATATCTTCCTAAAGTATATTTGATCTAAACTTTCAAAAACTGGTGGTAAAGAATGAAAATGATAAAAATATAAACCCTCACATTTTAAACCTATTTTGATCAGTTCATTTCCAATTGTTAAAGGATTGTGTGTTAGACTATAAACACCTTCGTCATCAATATTTTTTGTTTTGTAATCTTTCTTTTGTGCAAACCCACCAAATAATTTATTATATCTCTTTTTCCAGTTTTTTTTTAGTTTTTTTACCTCATAAATTTGATTTAAAAAATTTATTGTGTAGTAGTTTAATGTTGCAACATCAAATAATTGATTTCTTAAAGAGAAAATCAGTCTGCCATTTTTTTTTAATTTTTTTACTTGATTTCTTATTGTTTTTTTAAAATCTTTTGCATAAAAAAATGCACCCATTCCAAGTATACAATCTACTGACTTATCTTTTATAAGTCTAGGATTTTCAAAATCATCTTTAAATACAAGCGTATCCTTCATTTTATATTTTATTAAATTATTTTTTGCCTCTTTGACCATGCCTGGTGCTTTATCATAACCAATAATATTAAAACCTTTTTTTTTTATTGAAATCATAGGAATACCCGCCCCACATCCAGCATCGACTATTTTTTTTGGTTTATGTTTTTTTAAAAGATTAATAAAGATCTCTAATCTTTTTACATTAGCAGGATATCTCTTGTCCAATCTAACTTTTTTATAAAGTTCTGTGTATCTATCAATAGAGTAATCTGAATTAAAGAATTTAAATGCCTCATTTTTTTTCATAATTAACCTTTAATAATATTAATGCTCGAAAGTTTAGTATAGATTTTTTTTGTTGCTTTCAAGTCAAGTTTGATAAGTTTAGAAATTTTATTCAATGAATTCTTACCGTCTGAATATTGTAGAAAACTTAAAAAATCTTTACTTGTAGTTTTTTTATTTTTTGTTGATAATGACGGATATAGTCCTCTTTTACTTAATTGAGGTTCACATAGAATGTTCGATGTTGGATAAATATTTCTAAGAATTATATTGATCGCTTCTTTTGCAACTCTAAACCCTCCCATAATACCTTTCAGTGTCACTAAATTAAAATCATCTAATGATGTATGATACTCTGGATAATTTCCATATTTTGTTCTGAATATTGATGCAATCGGTAAATCGATACCAGGAGAATTGTACTGCCTCTCATCTGATCCCCTTTTAAGAAAAGAGTAAATTTTAAATTTTTTTATCTTTAGATTCTTATAAGCAAGAAGTAAGGCTTCATCAGATGGAGAATTATTATATTTAGTGAACATGCATGAATGAGCCCTCTCATCCCCTATACAAGATAAGTTAAAACCACCAATTAAATTTTTTTTAAGTTTTTTTAAATTTTGACTTAAATAAGAAATAGAACCAATTGTTTCTGGTATAAATATAAATCTTAATGTTTTTTTTAAATTTTTCTTTTTTTGAAAATAATTTATAAGTCCCATAGAAACAATAGGTCCGGAAAGTTCATTATTGGCCATTGATGGGTGGCAAATATAAGTTGATATCAAAATTTCTTGAGAAGATTTTCCTTTAAGCACTAATTCACCATAATTTAAGTTTCCCTTGGTATTAAAATTTGATTTTATCACAACCTTAAATAAATCATTATTTAGATAATTCTTTTTAATTTTTTTAAAATGATCATATGAAAGACAAAAACCCCACCTTTTTTTATAATATGATGTAACATATGGTATTGCTTTAGGCTGATTTCTTAAAAAGTATAAATTTTTTATTAAATGTTTTTTTGGGATATATTTATTTACAGAAGTTGAATAACCAACAACATGCAAATTGTGGTTTTTAAAATCAATAATTCTTTTACCTTTGTTATCAATTACGTAGGCGTCTGAAATATTCCATTCGTCGGGAATTTTCCAATCAAAAACTTTTGTACCTGATTTAATTTTTTTAATTGTTAATCTTGGAAATTCTTTTTTAATAATACCAAGTGTGTCTTTGACTCCTTTACCTGTCAAACTTCTTGTAATTGGGAAAAGTTTGTTTTTGGCTAATTCATAAAATTTTTTCATATTAATCTTGATAAAAAATTACTTTATTTTTTTAACAACTAATTTTGACATTTTGTTTATAGAACCAAAAATTTCTTTTGTTATCTCTTTATCTTCTATTGTAACTTTAAATTTTTTTTCTAAAAATGTTACTAGTTCAATTATTCCAAATGAGTCAAGGTATCCTAATTCCATTAACGATTTGTCTAGGGGAATTTTTTGCTTTTTTAGTGAAGGGTTTCCTAGCATTACAAAATTAAGAATTTCATTGACTACTTCTTTTTCACTGAATTTATTAATTAATTTAGCCATCTTTTCGAATTTTTGTACAAGCAAAACATTGATAATCCAAGTATAAAAGACATATTCTCTCTAAAACTAAGTCTTTTGGTTGTGTATGGATTTTGAATTTTATTTATTAATTGTTTAAAATTATTGAAATTAATTAATTCTATTTCTTTAAGATTATCTTGAAAATCTAAAAACAAATCTGATCTATGTTCAGAACTAACAAATGCACTCGCCTCAGGTGCTTGATAAGCAAATTTTGATCTATTGATTATTTCTTTTGGCAAAACATTTTCAAAACTTTTTCTTAAAAGACTCTTAGTTCTTACTGATCTAGCCAATTCTTTTGTATCCAGGGAAGATACTGATTGTACAAAAATATCATCTAAATAAGGATAACGTCCTTCAACAGAGTTAGCTAAAGACACCTTGTCTCCCTGTGAAGATAAAAGATAATTAGACAGCAATGTTTTTATTTCTATTATTTGAGTTTTTTGATCTATATTTAATGAAGAATAATTGCTAGGTAGATCCTCCTTTAATATTTTAAGAATATCATCAACTTTATTATCATCAAAGTTAAAATATAATTTGTTATTATTGAACTGGTCCCATCTCACTTTGTGACTATAAAAAATATCATCAACTTTAGTGAGTGTTTTTAAGTAAAAATCTTTTGTTAGATTGAAATACCTATCATCTTTAAATTGTGGCAAATAATTATATAACTTTTTTAATAAACTTGGTCGAATCTTTGAATCTGGCCTTTTGGACCAAAATTTTCTAATCCTATTTTCTATATAAATATCGTACCCATATAAAATTTCATCAGCACCTTCTCCGGTAAATATCACTTTATGTTTTTTTTTATTAACTAACTTACTCAGTAAATACATTGGAACTGGCGCTGTTCTAAACAAAAGTGACTCGGTATGATTTACAGTTTCATAAAAGTTTTTATTAATATCATCATTTGAGATTGTTATAGAATGATGATTTGATCCTAAAAAATTTGACATTAATTTTTGGTATTTGCTCTCATCGTATTCTGAGTTTTTAAAAGAAACCGAAAATGTATCTAATTTTTTTTTTGAGAATTTACTTAAAGTATATGCTATAATTGCACTATCAATTCCTCCAGAAAGATAACATGCATAACCAACATCACTTTGCAGTTGTCTTTTGACAGCATCCTCAAGTAAATGTTTTAAATCATTTGATTTATTATCTTTCAAACAATCATAAGTTTTTTTAAAAAAAAATTTTTTTTTATCAATAATTTTGCCATTTTTAAAAATTACGTATGAAGAAGGTTCAATTTTTTTTATACCACTAAATGCACATGTATCTCTAACACATGTCCATAATAATGCAGATTGTTTAAGAGCATCTTGAGAAATATTGAAAGTTTTTTTTGCTAAGCCAAAAATTGTTTTAATTTCTGAACCAAAATAAATATTTTTGTTTTCTGTATGATAATATAATGGTCGAATTCCATATTTATCTCGTGCTAATATCAATTCTTGAGTTTTTACATTAAAAATAAATATTGCAAACTGACCTTGAATTTCAGACAAAAATTCAACACCGATCTTCTTATATAAAGATAATAATAATTGAACTTCAGAAAATTTGTTATTGAAACTATGTTTTTTTATTAAATCTTTATAATTAAAAATTTCTCCATTAAAGCCTATAATCAGATTTGATGATTTGTCAAAAATAGGCTGCTTTCCATTTTCTAAATTTTCTATAGAAAGTCTAACAGAACCTAAACCATAGTTTTCGTTCACATAGAAATTGCTTTCATCAGGACCTCTATATTTTATTAATCTTAAACTAAACCTTACTCTTTTATTTATCTCCTCACTTTTTAGAGAATTATTTATGATTCCAAGTATCCCACACATATGAATTCAGTATTTAAATCTTCCAAATTGAATAAATGATCTCAACCATTTTGCTGAGCAATTAAAATTTTTGATAAAAATTTTTTCGAGCTCTTTTTGATAAATCTTATTTTTATGAAAAATTTTGATAATACCGCCACTCTTTTCATCTCCTATTTGAGCTCTTACTTTTTTTTTATTTACTAAATTAAAAAGAGATTTTGGTATCAAAGCTTTATTAATATTGTATTTAAAATTCTTTTGTGAAATTTCGTTCTCATTAAATTGAAAGTAAAAATCTTTTAAACTGTTAAATGGTTGAAAAATTTTTAAATCAAAAAACCCAAATATGCCAACTTCTCTGCTGGATGAATCTAGACCACCAGTAAAAAATTTTTGCAAAGTTTTTTTTGGTAAATTTGGAACCCTATAAAAAATTTTTCCAAAAACTTTTTCTGAAGTATAATCCGCTACAAATTCATTCATAAAGTCACCTGTGAGTATTACCCTATTTTTAAGATTAGTATTTTTCTTTATGAATTCACCTAAAGTAAAATTTAAACAACTGCAATGAAGATTATAATCTCTCCAATCTTGACAGGCGTACATTACTTTTTTAAGTTTTTTTGAAATTCTATTATTATCAATTTTTACAAAAAAGTGTTTAAGATTTAAAAAATTTCCAATTTTTTTTGAAATTACATAATCACTATTAACATTACTATATCTGTTATCAAAATAAGCAGTTATTAAATTAACATTATGAAAAATTTTTTTGGCATAATATGCAATTATAGTTGAGTCCAAACCTCCAGAAAGGCATACAATACAATTTTGGCCGTACCTTTTTTTTATAAATTTTAAATATTCTTCAATATTCTTAGCTCTGTTTTTACTAATTATATATTTTGGTATTCGAGTTTTTTTAAGAAATTTACCGTTATTTTTAATCTCAATATAATAACCCGGTTCAGCACTTTGAATAAAATCTTCACCATATTTAATTAAATCAATAAAATTACTTGAGGTGTAAAGTTTTTTTTTTTTAAATATGAAAAAAAATTTTTTACATCCAATGTGGTCTCTGTAAATAATATAATTTTTCTTATACTTAAATATTCCCGCAAATTCTCCTAAAATGGGTTCTTTTTTTTTATACGCTAATAAAATATTATTTTTTATAATATTATTTTTACTTAAAATTAGATCTTTATGCATTTAGTTTTTAATCGATCTAAAATTTTTTGTGATAATTAAGGAGCTATTACTTTTAACATTTTGATGAATAGTTAAACCTGAATTTATATTTACATTATTACCAATTTTAACTTTAGGCATTATTTTTACATTAGAACCAATTAGACAATTATTTCCAATTTGTGCTTCACCAAGGATTTTACATCCGGGGCTTATAAAATTAAATTTACCAATCTTAACATCATGACCGATTAAAGTGTCGTAACTAATAATGTTTCCAGTGCTTAAAATACTGTTGGTGGAAATTGTTACATTAGGATAAATAATATTTGATAGACCAATTTTGATATTGGAAAATAATGTTACATTTTTAAAAATAACAGATAAAGGTGAATAGTTTGATTTTATCGAGATTTCAAAAATTTTTTTCCTTGATTGGTTTGAATATATATTGTTAACAAGAAATTTTTTTGAATTTGATTTTTTTTTCAAATATTGGTCATTTCCAAGGAACTTGAAATTTTTATAGGGTAATATTTTTTTTCTTTTTTGAGAAACATAACCTAAAATATTAATATTATTAATAGTCTGGTTTTTAAAAACAATACTGGAGTTTTTTATTAAATCGACCGTATCACTGGGTCCAACAAAAATAAGGTTATTTTTATATGAATAGGTCATCAATATTCTAAGATATTCTAGAAACTCATAAAATTATATAAGCAATTCTATGTAAGTAAAAATTTTTTTCAGTGCATAAATCAAGCCAATTGAGCTATTA
>CETK01158014.1_pt1 | contig 14257 bp, 9 predicted proteins | sample 361431 | NCBI WGS metagenome assembly CETK01 (sample SAMEA2622452, study PRJEB7988) | marine metagenome | biome: marine biome (ENVO:00000447); feature: surface water layer (ENVO:00002042); material: "saline water (ENVO:00002010), including plankton (ENVO:xxxxxxxx)" | depth 5 m | reverse complement strand
AACATTGGAAAAGCAGTATTTGAATAATATCTTCTTGGAAGACCAGCCATACCTAAAAAATGCATTGGAAAAAAAGTTCCATACGCGCATATAAAAGTTCCCCAAAAATGCACATAACCAAGCTTAAGATTCATCATTCTACCATACATTTTAGGGAACCAGTGGTAAACGCCTGCTAGCATACCAAAAATTGCAGACAGTCCCATCACAATATGAAAGTGAGCGACAACAAAGTATGTGTCGTGAACATTAATATCAAGAGCACTGTCTCCTAAAATTAGACCTGTGAGGCCACCGGTAATAAAAGTAGAAACTAAGCCAATCGAAAATAACATAGCAGGTGTAAACTGTAAATTTCCACGCCACAACGTAGCAAGGTAGTTAAACACTTTAATAGCAGACGGAATTGCAATAAGTAAAGTTGTGAATACGAAAACGGATCCTAGGAACGGATTCATCCCTGTTATAAACATATGGTGACCCCAAACAATAAATGACAAGAAAGCAATTGCAAGTATTGATCCAATCATTGCTCTGTAACCAAATATTGGTTTTCTAGAATTGGTTGCTATGATTTCGGAAGTTAATCCAAGAGCGGGTAACAATACAATGTAAACCTCAGGATGGCCCAAAAACCAAAATAAATGTTGAAATAAAATAGGGTTTCCACCAGCATTTGAAAGGACTTCTCCTTGTATTAATAAATCTGACAGAAAAAAACTTGTTCCAAAACTTCTATCAAAAACAAGTAATAAGGCAGCTGACAACAAAACTGGAAAGGACAAGACCCCTAGAATTGCCGTTATAAAAAGTGCCCAAACAGTCAATGGGAGTCTAGTCATCGTTAAGCCTTTAGTCCTCAAATTTAGGACGGTAACAATATAGTTAAGTCCGCCAAGTAAAGACGAAACAATAAATAATGTCATACTAACAAGCCAAAGGGTCATACCAAGTCCAGAACCAGACATTGCCTGGGGGACAGCGCTAAGAGGAGGATAAATCGTCCATCCAGCTGCAGCTGGTCCAGACTGAACAAAAAGTGATATTACCATAACAACACTAGATGCAAAAAAAAACCAATATGACAACATGTTCATAAAACCTGAAGCCATGTCTCTTGCACCCACCTGTAATGGGAGTAATAAATTTGCAAAAGTGCCGCTTAATCCACCTGTCAATACAAAAAAGACCATGATTGTACCATGTATGGTTACAAGAGCCAAGTAAATATCAGGACTCATTACACCGCCTTCAGCCCATCTTCCTAAAAACGAACTCAATACTCCGCTTGATTCTCCAGGGCTTGCTAACTGAATTCTAAATAGTGCTGACATACCCATGGCAATAACACCCATCACCATTCCGGTAATGAGAAACTGCTTGGATATCATTTTGTGATCTAAAGTAAATAAGTACTTTGTAAAGAAGTTTTCTTCGTGGTGACCGTTTTCGCTCATTATAGGTTACATTTTACAAATTAATAATTTTATTTTCATTTTGACTTTCCATCCATTTATTGAATTCTTCTTCACTCTCAACTATAACTTTCATTTGCATATTGTAATGCGCGTTTCCACAAATTTTGTTACAAAGTAGTACATAATCAAAAAGTTCGTTATCCATTTCTTTTTTCATATCTTCAGAGGTTACAGTTGGTGTAAAAGCAAACTGTGTTGTAGTTCCTGGCACACAATTCATTTGTACCCTGAAATGAGGTAAGAAGGCAGAATGTATTATATCTTGTGATCTAAATTTAAAAAGTACTTTCTTGCCAACAGGTAAATGAAGTTCTTTTGTAACAACATCGTCCTCAGCTGCCAATAATTGTTCTTCCGAAGTTGTTATGAAATATGTCAAAAGTGTTTTTCTTTTTTTCTCTAATTTTTCGAGACGAGCAGACTTAAGTTTCTTTTCCGCAGGATTATCGGAATTCTCTATTTCAGCCAGTAATTTATCAATTTTTTCATCAACCGCTTTGATTTGGCTTTGCTTTGTATTTTTAGAGATAACACCTAGTTCATTTCTACCTCCAACGTATCTTACGTTTGCACTTCCTAGCTTATTGTCTTCACCAGCGTATCTTGCAGACCAGCCAAACTGCTTAGCATAAACTTCAACTACTATGGCATCAGATACATCCTGATTCACAATTTTTCCCCAAACGTTAAGACCATAGCTTATCAAGGCAAGTAGTGTTACTGCTGGTATTGCTGTCCAAAAAATTTCAAGTTTGTTGTTGTGAGTTATGAAACTGGCTTTTCTATCTTGCCTTCCTCTAAAATAGTATGCTATTCCAAACAACATTGGTGTAAGTAATAGAAAAACAAACATTATTAGACCCATAGTTGTATCCCATAATTTATCAATCATTACGCCGTGCTCAGAAGCTGGGGTTTGTAACGTCAAATGCATCCACTCTGCTCTTTGCCAAAAGAAAAATACAAGCAAGGCAATTCCAGCTATGAGCAAAAATATACCATTGATATTGTTAGAGCTGTCTGTAACTTCGTTTTTGTTTTTCCCAATATTAGAAGATATTTCAAAAACTCTAATGATTTGCGCTAAGAATATTAAAACAAATAAAACTATTAAAACTTTAATCATATACTACAAAGTTATTAAAAAACATACAATTTCATCATATGTGATGATGTTTACTTTCAAGAATTAATGGGTGATTTTTTTGTATTAGAGGAACCTTACTAAGTGATGTTAAAACAACGTATGTAAATAGGCCGATAAAGCCTATGAATGTCCCAATTTCCTGTATTCCTATATGCCAATGTGTACCTACGGTTCCGGGCATTATCATTAAGTAGACGTCCAGATAATGTCCAATTAAAATAAGAATTGCTACAAACAAAACTTGCCCCTTAAGCCTTTTAGCTGCACGATCTTGAATTAATAACATTGGGTTAACAAAGTTAAGAATCAAGGCAGCAATTATAATAATTTGGTAGTGGTCAAACCTAATTAAGTAATATGTTACTTCTTCTGGAATATTTGCATACCAAATTAACACAAACTGGGAAAACCACGTGTAAGTCCAAAAAATACTAAATGCTAATAAATACCTACCGAAGTCATGCATATGATTTTCATTTACTTCTGGTAAATAATCGTTGTATTTTAGGTAAATTGTAATTATAGCTATAACAGCACATGCTGAAACAAAAAATGATGCAAAGCTATACCAACCAAACAAAGTACTAAACCAATGCGTATCTATTGACATAATCCAGTCCCAAGATCCTGTTGAAGTTGTTACAGCTGCAAAAACAATAAAAATTGCAGATGTTGCAAACATTCTATTGTGCCATTTGAGACCACCCTCAATATCCTCTCTGAGTGAAAACTTTCTCAAAAGGAAAGCTGCAAAACACCATCCAAACAAATAAACAAATGTTCTTATTAGATAAAATGGCACATTCAAATACGCAGTTTTTCCGGTAATAATTTTATCGAATTTATAGTTTTCAATCATTCCCTCTTTCATTTCATGTGAATACTTTGGGTATTTTGTGTCAAGCGATGACTCATCAACATATTCATAGGTTAGAGACTTGTCCATCCAATGAAAGGTGTAGTGCCAGTGAAGTACAGAGGTTATAATAAGAAAAATCATAATTATTCCACCGACAGGAAGAAAAGAACTAACTGCTTGTGGAATTCTGAGAAGATAAACTGACCAACCAGACTGAGAAATGTATTGAACTGCAAGCCAAACAAGAGATGCTAAGGATATCATCAAAAAAAATAAATTTGACAGAAATAAGTTAGACCAAGGTCTTTGTTTTTTCACATGAAAATAATGCTGGGTAATGTATATAATGTCTTCAACTCCATGAGCATTTTTCTTTTTGTCAATATCTAATTTACAATTAAACCTCTTTTCAATTTTATCAAATAATTTAGAGTAATGGTAGTTTTCTTGATCTGAATCATGGTGGCTATCGTATGTTTTTTTATATGAATCTTTTGAATCGTACTTATCCTGTTCGAACTTTAATTTCTTACTTGATTTATATTCATTGTACAAATCTTTCACTGCTAAACGAATTTCTAAATCTGTGTACTGATTTTTGTCAGCAACGATGAAACCATAGGCTATTGAAAGTATGCCTATCGCCATTAAACAAAAACAAATAATTTTTATATTTCTCGGAAACTTATACATTTAATTTTCTATTTTTTGTAGCTCGTTGATATAGCATATTATTTTCCACCTTTCCTCAGGTGTAACCTGAGATGCATGAGGCCCCATTGCATTTAAACCATAAGTAATTGCATGATATAGATTACCATCTTTTAACTCACTCATAGTAGTTCCTGTTCTTCTTATTTGAACTCTATCGTTATAGGCAGGAATTGCTCCGTAAACAGGGTGAGTTATTGAACCTTTACCATTACCATTTTTACCATGACAGTGTGCACAAAACATACCATATAAAGCTTCTCCATCTTCAATGTTTTTTTCAGTAGAAACTAATGGGTTCATGAGCTCATTGCCAGCTCTTAAATAATCTTCTAAAGAATTTTCATATTCAAAAGGCATTGTTCCTCTAGCAATAGTTCCTTCAACAGGTCTTCGTGCAGTGGAATTATTTGAAAACAAAGGATTTTCAGAGTAGGTTTCGTAGGAAGGAGATCTATACATATTAGGCATATACTCATAGCCAGGATGTTTAGTAAATTTCTTTCCGTCAGAGGAGGCATCACCGCATCCGCTTAAAATTACAATAATAAATAGTAATATGAATTTTATTAGTATCGTCATCAATTATTTTTTTCATTAATTTCAACAGCGCCAGTTTTTTTTATCAAATCTTTAATTTTTGATAACTTTTTTGGATCATCAGTTGTTTCAATCTCCATCAAAAACATATCATCAGTCGTTCTTGGGTCCGGACTCTTTGAATCGGAACCTGGGTAGAGACCACATCTAACTAAAAATGTTACTACCATCAAGTGAGCAGCAAAAAATACTGTCATCTCAAAGGTTACAGGAATAAAGGCAGGTAAATTTTCATTCAGTGTAAAGCTTGGCTTTCCACCAATGTCCATAGGCCAATCATAAATCATAATGTACCACATGAGTAGCAAAGCACACATAAATCCTGTTAAACCATAGAGAAAAGAACAAATAGCTAATCTAGAGTATTTCAAACCCAAGGCATGATCTAAACCGTGAATTGGAAATGGACTATACACTTCTTTAATCTCGTGGCCTGTTTCTCTAATTTTTTTAACAGCTTCTAAAATGACATGATCGTCATCATACATTGCATATATTACTTTTTCTTTAATCATTTATTTTTTTTTTTGAATGTATCACTTGATGATTTCAAAATGGTTTTTAACTCAGCTTGTGCAATTACTGGAAATGTCCTTGAATAAAGAAGGAAAAGAACCATAAAGAAACCTATTGTACCTACATATATTCCAATATCAACAAATGTCGGAGAAAACATAGACCAACTTGAAGGCAGATAATCTCTGTGCAAAGAGGTAACAATGATAACAAACCTTTCAAACCACATTCCAATATTAACAAAAATCGATAATATAAATGTAAAAACTATATTTCGTCTAAGCTTCTTAATCCACATTAGCTGAGGGGAAATAACATTACATGTCATCATAGCCCAGTACGACCACCAGTAAGGTCCAGTGGCCCTGTTTAAGAAAGCATATTGTTCATATTCAACTCCTGAGTACCAAGCCATAAAAAGTTCAGTGATGTAGGCTACACCAACAATTGAACCTGTAACCATGATAATAATATTCATCATTTCGATGTGTTGTAATGTTATGTAAGACTCCATATTAACAACTTTTCTCATAACTAATAATAGAGTTTGAACCATGGCAAAACCCGAAAAAATAGCTCCTGCTACGAAATATGGGGGGAATATTGTAGTATGCCATCCTGGAATAACTGATGTTGCAAAGTCCATACTTACTATTGTATGAACTGAGAGTACAAGTGGGGTACATAATCCTGCTAGTACTAGCGACATAACTTCATGTCTTTGCCAGTGTTTAGCAGTACCAGACCAACCAAATGATAATATAGTGTATACTTTTTTCATGACCGGCTTAATAGCACGATCTCTTATTAATGCAAAATCAGGAATGAGACCCATGTACCAAAAAACAAGTGAAACTGAAAAGTATGTTGATATAGCAAAAACATCCCAAAGAAGAGGCGAATTGAAATTAACCCATAAAGGCCCATATTGGTTTGGTAGTGGGAAAACCCAGTAACCAACCCATATTCTTCCCATATGGATTAGCGGAAATAAACCGGCCTGAACAACTGCAAATATAGTCATAGCCTCAGCAGATCTGTTTATTGAGAGTCTCCATTTTTGTCTAAAAAGTAGAAGAACCGCGGAGATCAAAGTTCCAGCATGACCTATTCCAACCCACCAAACAAAATTGGTAATGTCCCAGGCCCATCCGATAGTGTTATTTAAGCCCCAAACACCCACACCAGTACCGATAGTATAAAATATACATCCAAAGCCCCACAACATAGCTATAACAGAAATCCCAAATAAAGCCCACCACCAAATGTTGGGATAGGTTTCAATTGGCTTTGCAATGTCTTCACTTATATCATGAAGGGACTTTTTGCCAATTATAAGGGGTTCTCTTATGTCTGCTTCGTAACTCATTAATTACACTTTTTTGTTTCTAACCTTAGTTTTGTAGAAAACAGAAGGTTGAGTGTTCAGCTCCTCAATCAGGTAATATGAACGTGGATTCTTTTTTTCTTTAACTATTCTACTATTTTTGTCGAGTGCATCGCCAAAAACAATTGCTCCAGTGTCACAAGCTTTTTCGCAAGCACATGCAATTTCGCCATCCTTGATTTTTCTTCTCTCTTTTTTTGCATCTAGTTTAGTTTTTTGTATGTTTTGAATACACATGGTACACTTTTCCATAACGCCTCGTGACCTGACTGTTACGTCTGGATTTAATACCATTTTTCCTAGGTCATCGTTCATGTTAAAATCAAATTGATCATTATTTGAATAATTAAACCAGTTAAACCTTCTAACTTTATATGGACAGTTATTCATGCAGTACCTAGTACCAATGCATCTGTTATAGGTCATATGATTTAGTCCTTCTCTGGAGTGCGTCGTTGCTGCAACAGGACACACCGTTTCACAAGGAGCGTGATTACAATGCTGACACATAATAGGTTGGAATACAACTTCGAGATTTTCTGAATCTGATGGTTCTTCCATTTTTTTGTACATTTCAATAGAACCGACACCTTCTTTTTTAGCCCGTTCCTTTGTCATATCACTGGAATAATATCTGTCAATTCGTAGCCAATGCATGTCTCGATTTTTTCTAACTTCTTCCTTTCCAACAACTGGAACATTGTTTTCAGCGTGGCAAGCTATAACACAAGCACCACAGCCAGTACATGAATTTAGATCGATTGACATATTCCAAAAATGGACATCTCTTTCGTGTTCCTTCCAAAGAGTGAGATCATTGGGCTTGACATGCCCCTTGTGAGAATGTAATAAAAATTGCTTATTACCAGACTTATTATCAACTAAATAGTCAGATAGGTTGGTTTCTTTAACAATATTCCTACCCATCATCGTGTGACTATTTTGAGTACAGGCAAACTCATGTTTTCCAGAAACAACTTCGATGGAAACATCTGTGGTTGATAATTTGTCAAAACCTTGGTAAAATTCGTATGCATTGACACCGATATTCTTTCCTGCTTTTCCAGTTTCAGTCCTACCATAGCCAAAAGCCAAACCAAGTACACCGTGTGCTTGACCTGGCTGAATGTAAACGGGACACTTCATTGATTTACCACCAGCAACTAAATTGACCATGTGACCGTCAAGGGCACCGTTTGAAACATGCCAATTTGCAACTCCAAGTTCTTTGGCATGAGTCGGTGAAATAGTTAAATAATTATCCCAAGTTACTTTTGATATCACATCTGGCAATTCTTGTAACCATGGATTGTTAGAATATAGACCCTGTCCTAATGAGCCTTTTACATAGAGTTCTAATTCAATTCCTCCAGACTTTTCAAATAAATCATCCAAAGCAATATTTAAATTTTTGGATAAATACGGTATTTCAGAATTATCAAAATTTAAATTAACATATCCGTCATGTAAAACCTTGTTCCAAGATTTTGTCGAAATTGTTTTAAAAAAACTTTTCAGAAAATCAAGATAAGTCGTAGAGGATTTACTCCAAATAAGAAAACTTTCTTGTACCTGTCTGGAGTTGAAAATAGGTGTAATTGTAGGTTGTTGTAAATAATATGTGCCAGAGTAAGGCTGTAAATCACCCCAGCTTTCAAGATAATTCGTGTTTGGGCACACATAATCACATAATTTTGCTGTCTCGTCCAAGGACTCTGAAAACGAAATTTTGGTTGACACATTTTTTATTGCATTAGTAAATTCCAAGGAACCAGGAAGAGTGTACGCTGGATTGGTATCAAGAAACATTACGATATCAACTCTTCCATTTTTCATATCTTCAATTAAGTCAGTGATATCATTATCATTTGATGAAAAAAGGTTGGATTGTAAACCGGTAAAAATAGTCTTACCATAATTGTTTAGCATCATATTGATTTTGTTAACTATAATTTGAAGAGACTTATTATCGCTACCACAAACAATTAATGATTTTCCTTTATTTTTTAGTAGGTCTTCAGCTATTGAGTAAAGAAGAGTTTCATGATTAGTTTTTTTAGAGTTGAACTTCTTGCCTCCAGTAGTTTCACACAATATATCGTGTAATCTTGAAATATAATGTGATTGTTGACTAGGTTTGACAGGTACTCTTTTGTCGGCATTTGCTCCCGTTACTGATAAAAGTCCTTCAAAATGGTAGTGACGGGACATTTTTCCATTTTCTGGTTTCCTATTCTTTGTGTACTGTCTAGCATGAGCAGGATCTAGCCACTCATTTAAAAAATCCGCAGAAAAAGAGACAATACACTCAGCTTTATCAAAACGATAGGTTGGAATAAATCTTTTTCCAAAAGTTTCATAATTAGCCGACAGAATAGCATCCTTTGAAAAAGCATCATAAACTACATGGGAAAAGTTTTTATTTATTTTTTTAAATTCTCTTAAAATACTTTTGAAAGATGGACTAATTACAGTGCTTGAAACTAAAACAATCTTTTTTTTCGCGTTATTTATTTTTTGAAGAATTTCACCATCTATGACGGACCAATTTGTTTCCTTTAATTTTTTAAGAGGATTTTTTAGTCTATTTTGGTCATAAAGTGAAAGAACTGAAGCTTGACAGCGTGCGTTTATACCTCCCCCAAAATCAGGTTTGTGGTTAGAACTGAGTAATATTGGTCTTCCCTCTCTCGTTTTAACTAGTAAGCTGGCAAAAGTATTTTCCGAAAAATAAGCACTTGCATAATTTAAAGGAATTCCGGGGATGATATTTTCAGGCTTGTTAAGATAGGGTATTGACTTGACAACTGGTGCCTCACATGAGGCAAGGGTTGCTGCAAGGGTACCAAATCCCAAAAATTTTAAAAAATCTCTCCTACTGGTTGAAGAGGCAGAAAGTGTGTCGGCGTTTTCGAACATTGCATCGATAGGAAGATTTTCATCAAATTCATTGTTCGAAGAAATATTATCATTTATATGATTTAAACTATTGTAATATTTTTTTTCTTTACTCATATTTTAATAATGACATTTTGCACATTCACGACCGCCAATCATGTCGACAGTAATTTCTTCACCATGATATTTATCAATCCAATTGGCATGTAAATCGTGATAATAAGGATTATCCAAATCAATCTCTGTTTCTCTGTGACAATTAATACACCAACCCATGGTAAGCTTTGAATGCTGATACGCAACCTCCATTTCTTCTACCTCACCGTGGCATGTCTGACACTCTAATCCTGCAACATTAACGTGCTGGGCATGGTTAAAATATGCCAGATCTGGTAAATTGTGAATTCTGACCCACTCAATTGGCTTTTGCTCATAACCAGGAATATATGTTTTAGAGTTAGGGTCAAATCCCAAAGCAGCATAGATTTTGTTTATCTCCTTAGTTCCTTCTTCAGATCGACCTTCGTTAATATGAGTATGACAGTTCATACAAACGTTAGCAGATGGTATTCCTGAGTGAGCACTCTCTCGGGCTGAATGATGACAATAATTACAATCAATTCCCTGCTCGCCGGCATGGAGTTGGTGGGAAAAAGCAATAGGTTGATCGGGCTGATAATTTTGAGCGACACCTACTTTAGATAATGAATTCCAGCAACCTTTCATTCCTGCAAAAACAAATACAACAGAAAATAGAATAACAAATGAGGGATTTAAACGTATCCAAGACAAAGCACTGGAAAAAAAACCTACTTTTTTTTCTCCAGAAGCTGTTTTTAGGACGTTTTTAACATAAATAAGCAACATCAAATTACCCAAAACTAATGCCAGTATAATGAATAAAGTTGTTTGACTTGTCTCAGGAGCCTCAACACTTTCAACTGCGGCAATTTCAACAACCTCTTCCTCTGGACCCTGTTCAATGTAAGCCAATATGTTATCTATATCTTCATTAGAAAACTGTGGAAAAGCTGTCATCACAGCTTTGTTGAACTCTTCATATATTGCAACTGCTTGTTTGTCGCCACTTTCAATGAGTTCGGATGAATTTCTTATCCAATCATATAGCCACTCTCTGCTGTACTTCTCAAGTATTTCAGCATTTAAACCGGGACCAATTAATTTTTTCTCATATGGCCCCATATAATGACAAGAAGTGCAATTGGCCTTGTAAAGGGAGGCACCAGCATCTATGTCCTGAGCATTTAAAGAAACGATGCAACATATTTGAAAGATTAACAGAACGTTAAAATGTAGTCTAAAAAGGCTTAAAAATGGATTAAAAAATCCCCTCATTTGATAAAATCTTGTAAATAAATTCTTTACTTATTCAAAGATATAACATATTTAAATTTTAGCTTATTAAAAATTCAAAATATTTTAATAAAAAACGTAATTTAGAACCCTTCCAAATAAGGGTCGTGAATATTAAATTAATTATCAATGTTAATTTTAAGTAAAATATAGTAATTTTAAACCAAACAAAAATTTTTTGAAAAAAACATTTTTAATACTTTTAATCTCGAAATCATTAACTTTCTTAGCTCAAGAGAACACACATCATGTTCGATACGAGAGCTTAAAATTAGATAGCCTTCAAAAAAAAATTCAAAATCTAAGAACATCTGATAAAATAGAAGTTTACAGGATTCAAATTAGTTCGAGTGAATCACATGAAAAAATTAAAAAAGTAAAAGAAAAATATCTAAATGATAAAAATATTAAAGATGTTGTAGATGAAAAATTTGAAACACCCTATTTCAAAGCTGTAACTGGTCTTTTTATTGACAAGAAAAATGCTGATAAGGAATTGCAGAAAATATTGAGAAAATTTAAATCAGCATTTGTATTCAAAGAAGAAATAACACTACGAGAGTTTAAGAGACTTTCTACTTACTAGCGGTCTCTTCAAAAACCTCAACAACATCTCCAACTTTAATATCATTGAAGTTCTTGATTGTTAAACCACACTCGTATCCTTTCTGAACGTCTTTGACGTCCTCTTTAAATCTTTTCAGGGAATCAAGAATGCCTGTATATACGACTATACCGTCTCTGATAAGTCGTACTTTTGAATTTCTTATCACAGTTCCGTCAATCACATAACAACCTGCAACAATTCCAGCTTTTGTAAGCTTAAAAACGTTCCTTATTTCAACATTACCGAGTATCTTCTCTACAAGTTCTGGTTCATGCATTCCCTCAATAGCATCTTTAATAGAGTTTATTGTGTCATAAATTATGGAATATAGTCTAATATCTATTTTTTCCTTATCAGCCAACTTTCTTGCGGTAAGTGATGGTCTTACCTGAAAACCAATTATAATGGCATCTGAAGCAGAAGCGAGAAGAACATCTGACTCAGTAATTTGCCCTACTCCTTTATAAATAACATTAATTTGAATTTTCTCAGTCGACAACTTTAGCAATGAATCTGAAAGAGCCTCAATTGACCCATCAACATCTCCTTTAAGAATAATATTTAACTCCTTAAAGTCACCAATAGCAAGTCTTCTGCCAATTTCATCAAGCGTGATATGCTTGTGAGTTCTAACATTTTGTTCACGTTGTAACTGATCTCGTTTGGCTGCAATTGATTTAGCTTCCTTTTCATCTTTTCTGATGTAGAAAATGTCACCCGCTTGCGGTGCACCGTTTAACCCGAGTAAAGTGACAGGTGCAGATGGAGGTATCTGATTTGATTTTTGACCTCTTTCATTGTACAATGCTTTAACTTTTCCCGTATACCTCCCGGCCAACATAAAGTCACCTATTTTCAATGTACCCTCTTGCACAAGCACTGTTGTAACATATCCTTTACCCTTATCTAGTGAGGCCTCAAGAACAGTTCCTTTCGCAAGTTTAGCGGGATCTGCCGTAAGGTTTAACATTTCAGACTCCAATAATACTTTTTCAAGTAATTCATCAACTCCCTGACCTGTTTTCGCTGACACCTCTTGACTTTGAAATTTACCTCCCCAATCCTCAACCAACAAGTTCATTGATGACAGTTGTTCCTTAATTTTGTCAGGGTTAGCGTTTTCAACGTCTACTTTATTAAAAGCAAATATGATTGGTACATTTGCAGCTTGCGCGTGAGATATTGCCTCTTTTGTCTGTGGCATTACAGCATCATCACAAGCAATTACAATAATAACTACATCAGTAACCTGAGCGCCGCGAGCTCGCATAGCAGTGAATGCTTCGTGACCAGGGGTATCTATAAATGTTATCTTTTTATCACCCTCTACAGTAACTTCATAAGCTGCAATATGTTGGGTTATTCCACCAGCTTCTCCAGCGATTACATTTGACTTGCGAATATAGTCAAGCAGCGATGTCTTACCATGATCAACATGTCCCATTACAGTGACGATTGGTGAACGTTCCTTTTTATCTTTTTCATCACTTTCTATATCTTCTTCTATGAATTCTTCAAGCTCAGCACTTACAAAATCAACAGTAAAATCAAACTCCTCTGCAACAATTGTTAAAGTCTCCGCATCTAATCTTTGATTCATTGTAACCATAATTCCCAACTGCATGCAACTAGAAATAATATCATTGACACTGACATTCATCATATTAGCAAATTCACTTACAGTAACAAATTCAGTTACTTGAATTTTTGAAGAATCTTCAGCAAGCTTAATTTGGTCTTCAATTGCCTTCTCTTTCCTCTCCTGTCTTTTCTCGCGCCTAATCTTTGCACTTTTAGACTTGCTTTTTGATGTAAGCTGTTCAAGAGTCTCGGCAATTTTTTCTTTAACTTCTTGATTATCAGGGGTGATTTTTTTAGACTTTATGTTATTTGATGCTTCTCCTGAAATTCTTTTTCTTTTCTTTTTTTTGGACTCATGATTTGATGAAGACGCCACTCTTTTCTTTGACTTATTTTCAGGAAGCTTAATTGTTCCTAGTTTGGTAAGGGAAATTTTCTTAGTTTGAGTGATTGGAGACTTTTCCGCAGTACTTTCATTATCATTTTCATTGCTATCAATTGATTTGTCAGCATGAATAATGGTTTCTTGATCAGTATCTTTTTGGGATTGTGCTTCAACAATTTGATTAAGATTTTCATCAGCAACAACAGTTTGTTTAGCCTCTTCTTTTGGTTCTAAACTATCAGTTTTTTTGTTTTTAGTTTCTGAACTTTTATCTGATTCTAGCTCCATTTTTGGAACAGGTTCAGAAGTTTCTTTTTCGTCGTTTATTTTAAGTCTTTTTTCAACTTTGAGTCTATTTTCATGACTAACAGCATTTGCTTTTTGTTTTTGACTTAAATCAGAAGAAAACTCTTCTAGAAGCATTTCGTATAAATTATCAGCTAATTTCGTGTTTGGAGAAACATGAATGTCGTGACCGTGAGTTTCTAAAAATTCACCAATTCTTTGGATTGTAATATTTAACTGTTTTGCCGCCTTACTTAATCTCATTAAATTTTAATCTTCAAATTCTGATCTTAAAATATTTTGGACCTCATTAATTGTTTCTTCTTCTAAGTCTGTCCTTCTGCTAAGTTCTTCAACACCAAGCTCAAGAACCGACTTTGCAGTATCACAACCAATTGACTTAAAAACATCAATTATCCACTCATCAAT
>CETK01386679.1_pt1 | contig 14282 bp, 12 predicted proteins | sample 361431 | NCBI WGS metagenome assembly CETK01 (sample SAMEA2622452, study PRJEB7988) | marine metagenome | biome: marine biome (ENVO:00000447); feature: surface water layer (ENVO:00002042); material: "saline water (ENVO:00002010), including plankton (ENVO:xxxxxxxx)" | depth 5 m | reverse complement strand
AAATTTTACAAATAAGATAATTCTATGCCCAAAATAGAATCGTTGATTATGCCGTGCTCATAAACTAAGTTACCATTGACGAATGTGTGAGAAATATTAAAATCAAACTTTTTATTTTCAAGTGGCGACCAACCACACATATACATAAGATTATCTTTTTTAACTTCCCAGGACTTTCTTTCAATTGCAACCAAATCGGCATAATAACCTTCTCTAATGAAACCTCTTTTTTCTATGTTGAAACATATAGCAGGTGCATGACACATTTTTTCGACAATTTTTTCGACAGAGATTTTATTGTTTAAATGATGCTGTAACATTACAGTTAAAGCATGTTGAACCATTGGAGCACCTGAGGGACAGTTAAAGTATGACTGTTGTTTTTCTTTAGCTGTATGAGGAGCATGATCTGTTGCAATAACATCAATTCGATTGTCAAGCAGAGCTTTCCATATTGCATCATTATCTTTTTCAGACTTTACTGCAGGATTCCACTTAATAAACGCACCTCTTTTTTTGTAGTCTTTATCAGTAAAAGTTAAATGATGAATGCAAGCTTCAGAGGTAATTTTTTTTTGTTTTAAATCAATATCATTTGAAAATAAATCGAGTTCTCTTTCAGTTGATATATGCAGAACATGAAGGCGCGTTGAATACTTTTTAGCAAGTGAAACTGCAAGAGCACTTGATTTGTAACAGGCCTCTTCAGACCTGATATTTGGATGGTATTCTATTGGAACGTTTTCGCCAAATTTAGTTTTATATTTAATAATATTTTCTTTAATCGTGTTTTCGTCCTCACAATGAACAGCAATTAAACCTTTAACATTAGAGAAAATATTATTTAAAACAGTGAAGTCATCAACTAGCATATTTCCAGTCGATGAGCCCATAAATATTTTAAGTCCAGGGACTTTGCCAAAATCTGTCTTTAACACTTCATTAATATTAGTGTTAGAAGCGCCCATAAAAAAACTGTAGTTAGCTAGTGAATTATACTTTGCTATATCGAATTTCTGTTGTAAGAGCTCCTGACTTAATACAGGTGGAATTGTGTTTGGCATCTCCATGAATGAAGTTATTCCTCCTGCAACTGCAGCTCTTGACTCAGAAAAAATATTAGCCTTGTGAGTCAGGCCTGGTTCTCTAAAATGTACTTGATCATCAATTACGCCAGGCATTAAATAATTTCCATTCAGATCTATTATTTTGTAATTTTTTGCAGAAATTGTGGTAGACAATTTATGTATCCTTCTATTTTTTATTAACAAATCACTTTCAAAAGTTTCACCTTCATTTATAATTCTTGCATTTTTTATAAGTATATCCATAATTGATAAATGATTTAATTAAAACTTCTTAAAAACACTCCTTATTTTCATTTTCACAACACCAAGAGCTGCTTCTTTTATAATACTACTATTAAGTTTTGATACTCCCTTTTCCCTATCTTTAAAAATTATAGGATATTCCGAAATTTTAAAATTTTTAAGCCAAATTCTGTACTTCATTTCAATTTGAAATGCGTATCCCATAAATTGAACAGTGTTGATATTAATTGATTCCAAAACACTCCTTTTATATAACATAAATCCAGCTGTTGGATCCTTAATTGGCATACATGTAATAATTCTTACATAGTATGAGGCAAAATATGATAATAAGACTCGTGATAAAGGCCAATTGACAACGTTAATGCCAGAAATATATCTCGAACCCACACAAACATCTAATTTTTTTTCAAATAAATAATTGTAAAGCTTACTTAGATCTTCAGGATTGTGAGAAAAGTCACAATCTATTTGAAAAAAATACTCGTAATGTTTTTTTAGCCCCCAATTAAAGCCGTCGATGTAAGCCGTTCCTAATCCTCTCTTCGTTGATCTTTCAAGTAAAAATAAACTATTCGGATATTTTATTTTCATTTTTTTAACAACATCAGAGGTGCCATCAGGTGATGAATCATCCACTACAAGTATGTGAAAATTTAATGAAACAGAAAGCACTGCATCAATCATTGATTGAATATTTTCAACTTCATTAAATGTGGGTATAACAACTAAGGAATTTTGCATAAATAAATTAATACAAGTAAAAATAACTAATATAATTTTGAAATTTAATTAATATGTGCGTAAGTATTTTATGTTTTTTTGACTTTTCAGGACAAAAAAAAAAGAAATTAATAATATAACATACAAAGTTTATTAGTAATTTTCAACAACAAAAAAAAATCATTATATGAAAGCACTTTACACATTAACTCTTTTTTTATTAGTTAATTTTCTTAATGCTCAATGCTCTGATCTGTTTTTTTCAGAATATGTTGAAGGTTGGTCAAACAACAAAGCATTAGAAATATATAACCCAACACCTAACCAAATTGATTTGTCAGCATATTCAATTTCAAGATATACAAACGGTGCAACAACCGCCAGTACACCTCAACAACTTGATGGTTTGATTGAGCCTTATTCAACATTTGTAATTGGATTGGATAAAAGAGATCCCAATGGAAGTGGTTTTGACGCCCCAGTTTGGGACGGATTTTATACTTACACCGACAGTATAACAAATGAAGAAGTAACAATTTACGATGCTGATGATGACCTTCAAAGTATGATAGATTTTTGGGCAAATGGCACATACTACTCTGGAACTGACCCCGATTCAGCTGCTACTTACCCGATGACAATGTTTTTTAACGGAAATGATGCCATTACTCTTGAGCTAATCGGTGGTAATGTTATAGATTTGATTGGTAAAGTCGGTGAAGACCCAGGAGCAGGCTGGACAAGCGGTGACGGAGAAATTTGGACAAAAGATCATACTCTAGTTAGAAAATCAGTCGTAACTTCCGGTGTTACATCAAATCCAATGACATTTGACCCTTCAACAGAGTGGGAATTATTCGATGCTAACACATTCACTTCACTTGGTTCGCATAGTTGTGAATGTAATAGTTCATCTATTTTGGAAACAAAATTAACAGCTTTTTCAATTTACCCAAACCCATCACAAAACGGTTATTTAAATATTTCAAATAACGAAATAATTCAACATATTAAAATATATAATAATCTGGGAAAACAAGTTTACAGTGGTTCTAATTTTGATAAAAGTTCTTTAGAAATTAAGATTCCAGGCTATGGAATTCATTTTGTTCAACTATCTGATTCACAAAAAACAATTACAAAAAAAGTTGTATTAAATTAATCTAATGCAAAACTTTAATTTCGTAATTTATTTTAGCTTGTGGTCCTGGTGTGTTTCATTTTCTCAAGTTTCAGGATTAGTGACAGACCACAAAGACAAAACAGCTTTGATTGGAGCAAATATAGTTTTAACTGAAATACCTAACAACGAAAATATTGTTGGGACAACAACAAATTTTGACGGTAAATATAATTTTGAAAATATTGAAATTGGAAATTACCAATTGGCAGTTTCTTACATTGGCTACAAAACATATGAAATGCCTGTTTCGATTACAAACGGTAAGAATCAGATAATCGACATTAGTCTCGAAAAAGATCTTGTACTTGACGTTGTAAGGGTGATCGGTGATCAAGCAGAATTTAGAAAAACCCCTGTATCTCTGAGTAATGTAAAACTTGAAAAAATTGAGAGAGAGTTAGGTGGACAGGAAATTCCAATGTTATTGAATTCAACGCCGGGAGTTTATGCCACTCAGCAAGGTGGAGGGGATGGTGACGTAAGAATTAACATTAGGGGATTCAACCAAAGAAATGTTGCGGTCATGATTGATGGAGTTCCAATGAACGATATGGAAAATGGCTGGGTCTACTGGTCTAACTGGTTTGGTCTTGATGCTTTAACCAGATCAATTCAAGTTCAAAGAGGACTTGGCGCATCGAAACTTGCCTTACCCTCAGTTGGTGGTACAATAAATATTATTACAAAAGGACTTGATACTAAAGAGGGGGGAGTAATCAAACAAGAAATTGGTAGCGGCAATTATACCCGAACATCATTTGGTTATACAACAAAAAATTTCAGATTAGGTAAATTTAATCTGGCAGGTTCATTTAAAAATTCTGACGGTATAATAGATGAAACAGGTTCACAAGGTTTTTTTTATTATCTAAAATGGCAAAAGGAATTCAAAAATCATTTACTTTCAATGTCCGTTTTTGGAGCCCCGCAACAACACGACCAAAGAAAATATCAAACCGGTATTGCCGTTTTTGATTCCGATTATGCGGACGAGCAAGGTATTAACACTGAATCTTTAGAGGGAAATTATGGACTTTCCTACAATCCTAACTGGGGAATCTACAATGACTACGATGTTGTTTTTGAAAATGGTCTTCCTATTGACACGATTATGGGAACCAACACTAAAGTTAACAGGTATAAAAACTATTATCACAAACCAAACTTTAATTTTCAACATCTTTGGAATATAAATGACAAGAGTTCCATATCAAATGTGATTTACTACTCAGTTGGGAGAGGTGGAGGCACGGGTTTTCAGGGTGGTAATCTAACTTACACTGAAAATAACCAAATTGATTTTCAAACTATTTATGACTCTAATAGCGGAAATACAATCCATCCTTTTTTTGGAGACTTATCAATTGACCCTAACTACAGCCTAAATGAACACAAATCTACAAGTATTCTATATTCATCGATAAATAATCACTATTGGACGGGAATGCTTTCTACATATAATTCACAATTAAATAATTATTTCGATTTAGCAGCCGGAATTGACTTAAGGTCATATACTGGTGAACATTACAGAGAAGTGTATGATCTTCTTGGGGGTGATTATTATGTTGGTTCAACAGAAGAGGGTGGTAAGAATTATATTGGTAATAATTCTAACCAGACAATGTTAAGAGAAGGTGACAAGATATATTATCACAACGATGGATTAGTCAAATGGATTGGGGGCTTTGGACAGTTGGAATACGATTACGGCAGTATCTCTGCCTTTATAAATTTCACAGGCTCAAAAACATCTTACAAGAGAATAGACTACTTTAAAAAAATGGATATAGTATATTCCGATTCAATAGTTTCACAAGCTGTAGGTATAAATGATAGTATAGTTTCAAATGGTAACGAACTTCACACACGCTATGCTGAAACTAAATGGCAAAACTTCAATGGCTTCACATTCAAAACTGGTGCTAACTGGAATATTGATGAAAAAAATAATATTTTCATCAACTCTGGTATTTTATCTAAAGCTCCAAGATTTAATAATGTGTTTAATTATGACAATGAAATATACTACAATATTGAAAACGAGGTTGTAAAAGCTATTGAGCTAGGCTACGGATACAGAACAAAGAACTTCTCTTTAAATATGAATCTTTACAATACACAGTGGGAAAATAAACCCCAAGCTGGAACAACCGTAATTGATGGTGGAGAAACTGCATCATACAACATAAATGGAATCAATGCTCTTCATCAAGGTTTAGAAATAGATTTTGCACTCAAGGTTTCTAAAAATATTCAATATGAATTTTTAAGCTCTATCGGTAACTGGCGATGGAATTCAGGAGATACCGTTAATTTTTACATTGATCAAGAACTAGTACAAAGTGATTACTTTGATGCAAGAGGTGTTTATGTTGGAGACTCTCCACAAACACAAATTGGTTCAAGTCTTAGCTATAATTTTAAAATTAACAAAAATTCAAAAGGCTACATAAAATTGAAAGGAATGTTTTTCGATAGGTTTTTTTCAGATTTTGACCCATTTACCCTTGATGAAGATAAGGAAGTTTGGCAAATACCTTCATATAAATTATTCAGTTTTCATATGGGAAATACTATATACTTTAAAGAAAGTAGTCTAAGATTAAAACTTAACATTTTAAATTTATTTAATGCAACATATATTAGCGATGCAGAAAATAACTCAGGCTATGTTGAAGACTCTCCTATGAATTCTGACGCCGCATCTGCCTCCGTTTTCTTTGGACTTGGTAGAAAAATTACAACATCTATTGAATATAAATTTTAAATTATGAAAAAAAACATATTGAAAATACTTATTTTAAGTTTCGTTATTACATACGCTCAACCCAACAATTATTATGGGTCTTGTAATGGTTTAAACGGTGAAGAACTTAAAAACGAATTACACAACATTATTAAAAATCACACCTCTTACTCATATACAACAACCAAAAGTATTCTCAGAGACTCGGACGAGGATCCAAATAATTCATCAAATATAATTTTAGTCTACAGCGGAAACTCCATTGACAAATTTGATTTTGCATCAAATTTTGAACCTGACTTTTGGAATCGAGAACATGTCTGGCCAAAGTCTCACGGTGATTTTGATGCTGGAGATCCGTTCGAGGTTCCACTTTATACAGACGCACACAACCTTAAACCTGTTGATCACAGTATGAATACAACCAGAGGTGAGAAAGATTTTGATAATGGTGGGGAAATTGTATTTAATGGTTCGATTGAAACAAATTGTTATGATACTGGGTCTACTTTTGAGCCAAGAGATGAAGTAAAGGGTGATATTGCCAGAATAATATTTTACATGGATGTTCGTTACGAGGGTGGAAATAATGAACCTAATCTTGTTCCCGTCGATGGGCTAACGACATATCCAAACCCACAAATAGGAGTACTTTCAACTCTACTAGAATGGCACGAACAAGACCCTCCAGATGCTTTCGAGAGAAGAAGAAATGATGTAATTTTTGAATGGCAAGGAAATAGAAATCCCTTTATAGATTATCCTGAATTTGTAGAGCTAATTTATAATGAAGACCCCTCCCCATCAACTGTCGAAATTAATAATGTTCTAACACCAGAAAATATTAATGGACAGGAAGCATTTATGATAACAGCAAATATCATTAGTCCAATAGATTGCCCTATTAATAATGTTACAATTAATTTTGGCAATAGCTGGTATAATTTAAATAATTCACTGACTATGAACATAAATTCTGAGGGTCAGTTCGAGGTATTAATCCCTGAACAACCTTACAATACTATGTTTTGCTTTTCTATAATTGTAACTATCTGTGATGAAGCTGAAGGAACGTTTTATGGTTCTCAAGTTATACCCCCACTTCCGTTTGAGGGCATATTGACTCCTATCTCTGATATTCAAGGACAAACTGAATATTCTCCATTTGACGGTGAATTTGTAAATACAACTGGTATTGTCACTGGAGCATTTGCAAATAGTTTTTATATTCAGGATGGAAGTGAACCTTGGTCTGGGATATACATATACAGCGGAGGGGCTCTACCATCAATTGGAGACAGTGTTATTGTTTCAGGTCAAATAAGTGAATTTTGTTGGAATGGCAGTCCGTGCGACTGTAGTTCTTGCGGCGGTGCTGGAGTAACAGAGTTCTATCAACCAGATGATATATATATTATAAGTAATAATAACCCTTTACCTGAACCTATTGTTGTAAGCAGTGGTGAGGCACTAACAGAACAATATGAAGGAGTTCTTGTTAGAATAGAACAAGCTGAGTGTATTTCTTTGCCAGGTGGATTCGGTGTTTGGGATGTTAATGATGGAAGCGGAGTTTGTGGAATTCACAATACACCTGATGGCTTTGAATTCGACCCTGTGGTTGGGGAAGTTTACAACATTACAGGAATCGTTACATCAACATTTGATGAATGGAAAGTCGACTTAAGGATGCAATCTGATGTAGAGACCGGTCCTGATGTCAGCGCACCATTTGTTTCAAGTCACAGCTGCTTCCAGGTTAACGGTAATTATTTTCTTTATATTTACTTCAATGAACCAATAAATCAAACAGCAATAAATATCGACAACTTTTTTATAACTAATGCCGACATAATTGATGTTTCTAACGATTCATTTGACCCAACAAAAATTACTCTAACTTTAGATAATGTATTGTCTCCAAACTTTGGAATAATAATTTCTGAAATTAGTGATGTGATTGGTAACTCTCAAACAAACTTAACATACACAGCTGAATGTGATTTTGTATTTAACGTTTCCGAATTAGACTTTAACAATCTTAATTTTCAAATTATTAATAATAAGACAATAGTTTTAAGCTTAAAGGAAAAGTCAAACCATATTGAAATTTTTAACCATACCGGACAAAGAATTTTGAATGAAAACATAGGCTCTGGAAGTCACATTATTGATGTTGGTTCAACAGGAATTTTCTTTGCTAGAATAAATAATAAAGTAAAACATTTTTTTATAACGGACTAACTTGCAAATTGCATCAAAATTCCACACAACCAGGCTGCATATGTACCCAGGGCATAGCCTAGTACAGCCAAAAGAACTCCAACAGGAGCTAACGATGGGTGAAAAGCAGAAGCAACAACAGGTGCAGATGCCGCACCACCAACATTGGCTTGGCTTCCAACAGCAACAAAAAAGAAAGGGGCTTTAATAAACTTAGCTACAGCCAAAAGAAGCGTCACATGAACTAGCATCCATATAATACCCAAAAGAAATACACCCGGAGAGTCAAGTATGGCTAGAGCGTTCATTTTCATTCCAATTGTAGCAACTAAAATATATAAAAATATTGATCCAATAGTTGACGCTCCAGCACCCTCGTATTTTCGAAATTTTGTAAATGATAATACTAAACCACCAGTTGTAGAGAAGATAATTAACCAGAAAAACTTGCTATTTAAGCTAAACTTAGATAATCCCGGATAGTTTTGCTGAATAAATGGGGCAATGTTGTCTGCAAGTAAGTGAGAAAGACCAGTTATACCAAAAGCGATTGAACATATTACCATTAAATCTAAAAATGAAGGAATTCTTTGATTTTTCTTTTTGAACCGTATGAGTTGGTTCTTTAGTTCCTCTATAGAAGAGGAGTCTGCCTTTAACCAATTATCTAATCGTTTTGATATTCCGGCTCCGTAGAGAAGAAAGCCCATCCAAATATTTGCAACAATTACATCAACTGTAATCATTGAGCTAAAAATTTCGTCATTCACTTCAAACATTTCTTTCATTGCAGCCTGATTGGCTCCTCCACCAATCCAACTCCCAGCAACTGTTGAAAGCCCTCTCCATAAATCTTCAGAGCTTAATGGAATAGCACTTGGGAAAACCTTGGTGACAATTATTAGACTGAGAGGCCCGCCTATTAAAATACCGAAAGTACCTGTTAAAAACATAATTATTGCCTTTGGTCCAAGGTTTTTAATTTTTTCTAAATCTATGCTGAGAGTCAAAAGTATAAGACTAGATGGTAATAAATATCTGGAAGAAATAAAATATAAATTTGATTCTTTGCCAGAAATAATTCCTAAACTATTAAATATTGAGGGAATAAAGTAACAAAGTAGTAATGCAGGAACATACTTAAAAAAATTCTTAACGTGTTTATTAGAACTTTTTTCTAAAGAAAATATAATTGTTAACAAAACAACAAGTAATCCGAGAACACTTGCATCATTTTTTAAAATTGTCAGTATCATAATATTAAAATTATTTTAGTATTTCATTTATTGTCTTCAAAAATGACTCTTTATTGTCAAAATGAAGCCAATGACCTGCTTGATTAATTTTATGAATTCTAAAGTTAGGGAAAAATTCTTTTATTATTAATTTATCAGATTCTTTGATGTATTCGGAGTTCTCGCCCTTTAAAAAATGACATTTACCCATCCATTTTTTATTTGATTTTTGAAAATCCATAAGGTGATTCTGGAATGATTCTATTGCTTTTATGTTAAACCTAAACTTTAATTCTTTATCATTTATCCAGTATAAATTTTTGAGTAAAAAGTTTATGGTATTATTATCTAACTCACCAGCTTTTAAAATATTTTTAACATAATTTCTGTTGGTTATAGGTTTTAAACTTATTTCAAAAAGTAAATTGATTAAGTCTTTGTGGTTTGGTTCATACTTTTTGGGAGATATGTCTGCAATAATGAGATTGTTCAGCATATTACTATTGTCAAGAGCAAATTGCATTGCAGTTTTCCCACCCATTGAATGACCAATTAAACTTGGTTTATAAATTCCATAAGCATTTATGTATTTTTTTAAATCTTGAGACATTGCATAATATGTGTGATCATTACTGTGGAAGGATTTCCCATGATTTCTTTGATCAATTATATGAATTTGGAATTTTGTAGATAGTTCTCTAGCAATGCTGTTCCAGTTTTCCAAAGACCCAAACAAACCGTGAAGTATTATCAACGGATGTCCAGAACCCATAACTTTAGAATTCAAAATCATAAAAGATTTTCCTTGTATTTTCTAATTGTATTCTCTATTCCCAAGTATAAAGAGTCACATATCAATGCGTGGCCTATAGACACTTCCGAAAGAAAAGGAACATTTTGTTTAAAATAACATAAATTATTTAAATCTAAATCATGCCCTGCATTTAATCCCAACTCTAATTCATTGGCTTTTAATGCAGCTATTGTGTAGGGCTCAACAGCATTTTTTTTATCATGTGAAAAATTTTTGGCATAATGACCTGTATAAAGTTCAATTCTATCAAAATTTATTTTTTTTGCAGCATAAATATCGTCAACATTTGGTTCAACAAACACAGATGTTCTTATTTTATTTTTTTTTAATTCTTTATTAACGTCAATTAAAAAATTGAAATCTTTTGTCATATCCCATCCTCTATCAGATGTTAGTGCCTCAGGATTATCAGGGACTAAGGTAACCTGAGTGGGATTAATCTTGATAACTGAATTTAAAAAATCCTTGGTTGGATATCCTTCAATATTAAATTCCGTTTTAATTATGTGTTTTAAGTCGAAAAGATCTTGCTTTTTTATATGTCGTTCATCAGGCCTTGGGTGTACAGTTATACCGTCTGCACCATATGACTGACAGTCTATAGCAAATTTTATTAAATCCGGTTTTTTGCCACCCCTTGCATTTCTTAGGGTAGCAATCTTGTTAAGATTAACACTAAGCTTAGTCATATTTAGTTTTTTTTTAAGAAAATAGTATGTTTGTAAATATACACCAAAAATAAATGATAGAAGATATAATTAAAACAGACGTTTCCCCTTTAAATATAAATGAAAGTGGAATCAACTCGTTGTCAATAATGGACCAGCTAAAAGTTAACCAGCTACCCGTAATTGATTTACAAAAAAACTTTCTTGGAATTATAAATGATGAAATAATAATGGAGCTGGAAGACCTCAATGACCCGCTGTCTGTTCTTAAAAAGAAATTCGATTTTAAGTTTATTTTTAAAGGCTCTCATCTGTTTGAAGCAATGAAAATTATTTCACAAAATCATTTAGCAAACCTCCCTGTAGTTGATAAAAATTACAATTATATTGGCTTGATTTCAATAATTGATGTACTGAGAGCATTTAACATTTATGATGACTACATGAGTAATAAGTTTGTAATTGTTATATCATCAACAAAAAAAAATTATATTTTATCTGAAATATATAGAATCATTGAGGACAACAACGGAACTGTAAATAAATTTTGGAGGGTAATTAAAAATGATAAAGTTGAACTAAACTTAATAATTGACTCTGAGAGAAAGGAAAGGATTATAAGAGCACTCGAAAGATACAATTATAAAATTTCTGCTTGTTTTTTCGAAAATGACATGAAAGATAACTTTGAGGATAATTTTGAGTCACTATACAAATATTTAAACCCCTAAAATGAAATTACTTCTACATTGCAAAAAATTTTCCAGAGAAATAAGTAGACAAATTATCGATTTTGTTGATAATCTAACAAAATCAGACCATGATATTTTTTTTACAAAAAAATTTTCTGAAGAAATTAATAGACAAACCTCCAAGTATAATGTTAGTGTAATAAATAATGTAGGTATTTCTCACAGTAAAAAAAAATTTGATTTTTTAATTTGCTTCGGTGGTGATGGTACAATTTTAGATGCAACTACAATTGTACAAAAAACCGAGATTCCTATAGTTGGAATTAACATTGGAAGGCTTGGATTCCTTGCAACAATATCCAAAAACGAAATCAGTTCATTAATGAATCATTTAGAAAACAAAAATTACTCATTAAGCAGGCGTACATTAATTGAAATATATGGGGGAAATAGTGAAATCGATTTCCCGTACTCCCTAAACGAGATTTCAGTGTCTTCTAAAGAAAACTCATCAATGATTAATATTAAAGTTTTCTTAAATGACAATTATTTAAATACATATTGGGCTGATGGATTAATTGTATCTACTCCAACTGGCTCAACAGGGTACTCTTTGAGTTGTGGAGGTCCAATTGTAATGCCAAAATCAAATAATTTTATTATTACTCCAATTGCTCCACACAATTTAAATGTACGTCCTCTCGTTATTTCTGATAAGAATATTATTCGTTTGGAAATAATTGAAAGTAAAACCAGAAAATTTTTATTATCAATGGACTCAAGAAATTACTATGTAAAACAAGCTAGTTGTATCACAATAAAAAAAGCTGACTACAAAATTAATTTACTAGAACTCAAAAATTCAACCTACTCTAAAACAATAAGAGAAAAACTCCTTTGGGGACTCGATACCAGAAATTATTAATTGTATATGTTTAATCGCATTTTTTTTTTAGTCATTGTATTTGTTTTTATAAACTCAAATTTCACCCCTGCTCAAACGAATGAATTAGGGATATTCTTTGGAGGCTCATTATTCCATGGTGATTTAGGCTTTCAAAATTCTGAAAATGCATTTATGGCCTCAAGGCCTTCATTTGGAATTAATATCAAAAGAAATATAAATTATTATTTTGGATTAAATTTATCGTTAAAAAGAGGTATAATTCAAGCCAAAGATTCATCAAGCGAAGATTTATTTAATCAAAACAGAGATTTGGACTTCAGATCTTCTATTACAGACTTATCGCTTCTATTTGAATTTAACTTTCAACCTTACTCTTCAAGAGATTCTGAATACAATAATAGTTTTTTTGTTTTCAGTGGAGTTAGCCGCTTTTATTTCAACCCTCAAAGACAGTCGGAAAATGGTTTTTGGTATAATCTAAGGCCTCTCAATACGGAAGGCCAAGGTTCAGACTTCTATCCAGAAAGGCAACCATATGACCTATCTGCATTTTCAATTCCGGTTGGAATTGGTTATAAAGTTAACATATTTGAATATTTAACTCTATCGTTTCATATGAACTGGAGATTTACATTTACTGACTACTTAGATGATGTAAGTACTTCGTACGTTGAACCAAGTGTTCAAAATCCGCTAACCCTCGATTTATCTGATGATTTAACTGAAAGTTATCCAGTCGGCTTTCAAAGAGGAGACCCAAATAATTTCGACAAGTATGGTTTTTTTGGAATTAGTATACTATACAGCATAAAAGATCCTAGTAAAGAATGTATTGATATAATAAAATGAACATCATAAAAAAAATTACTAACGGGACTATTCCTAAACACATTGCAATCATAATGGATGGAAATGGAAGATGGGCACTTGAGAGAGGGGAAAATAGATTTTATGGGCACAAACAGGGTGTAAAAACTGTTTTCAAGATAGTTGAAGCTGCCATGAAGATAGACGTAAAATATCTTACTCTATTTGCTTTTTCCAGAGAGAATTGGGGAAGACCCAAACATGAAATCAAAAAGATATTACAACTTTTGAGTTCAACTATTAAAGAGAATGAAAAACACTTTCTGAGAAATAAGATAAAGCTCAAAACTATTGGAAATATTAACGACCTACCAACTTTATCGCAAAAACTCATTAATCAAGTTGTGAATAAAACTAAAAATAATAACAAAATCACTATTTATCTGGCTTTGAGCTACAGCTCAAAAAATGAAATTATTGAAGCAGTGAAAAAAATTATTAAAGAAAAAAAATATTTAGACACTGAAATTGACGAAGAACTCATTAGTCAAAACTTACAAACATATAAATGTCCAGATCCTGAGTTATTAATCAGAACAAGCGGAGAAAAAAGAATAAGTAATTTCTTACTTTGGCAAATTGCATACTCAGAATTATATTTTAGTAAAAAAAAATGGCCAGATTTTGATGCAGAAGAACTATATATGGCTATTTTTGAATATCAAAAAAGAGAAAGGAGATTTGGAAAAACAACTGAACAGATTGAAAAAAAATAGCTTAATAATTTTTTTACTGATATTAATTAATACTTGCGTTGTCTTTTCGCAAGAAGAAAACCTAAATGGTAATTATATTTTAGGGCAAGTTGAAATTACTGGACAAAATAAATTAGATAAGAAGTCTGTTTTAAATATTATGAATCTTAAAATTGGTCAAAAAATTAACACCAA
>CETK01386680.1_pt1 | contig 14312 bp, 10 predicted proteins | sample 361431 | NCBI WGS metagenome assembly CETK01 (sample SAMEA2622452, study PRJEB7988) | marine metagenome | biome: marine biome (ENVO:00000447); feature: surface water layer (ENVO:00002042); material: "saline water (ENVO:00002010), including plankton (ENVO:xxxxxxxx)" | depth 5 m | reverse complement strand
AAGACTTATCAGCAGCAGCTCGTATTGCACAAACTATGGAGGTAGGAGATTTCTTGCTGTGTGGAGAGCAGGATGGTATCAAGATAAATGGCTACCATTTAGGAAATTCTCCTCTAGACTATACCGCTGATTTGGTACAAGGAAAAACCTTAATTTTTAATACGACTAATGGGACCAAGGCCATAAAAAAAGCTGCTTTGGCCAAGCAAATTTATATTGGTACCTTCTTAAATATGAGTTCTGTTGTTCGCATGATTCAACAATGTACTCATGAGGTTGTGCTTATTTGCTCTGGTTGGAGAGGAAAACAGTCACTAGAGGATACCTTGTGTGCAGGCACAATTCTTGATGCATTAGGGGCGGGTAACCAGCCCCAAATATTAAAAGATGGAGCCAAAATCTCCTTTGCACTTTTTCAGCAATATGGAGACTCGGCAGTGGATGCTATTTTTCATAGTGATCATGCGAATCGATTAAAAGATTTGGTGTCGGAAGATGATATAAGTTTTTGTTCGAAATCAAATACTCATGAAGTCTTACCCGTAATGAAAGATGGTATCATTGTAATAAACCATGATTAAGTAGACAAATGGCAAAAAAACCCAATAATAATTCAGTAAGCAGGAGCCGTAGCTCTAGTGCCAGACAAGTTGAAATTATTGGGATTTCACTAATTGCTATTGCAGTATTGATTGGGTTGTGTATTTTTTCATATACTCCCGAAGATTACCAGTATCTGCAGACCTTAACACTCACCGATATTTATAAGCCCGACGCTTCTGCTCGGATGATACAGAATTGGTTAGGTCCCTTGGGAGCATTTTTATCTCATCTCTTTGTTTACTATACCTTTGGATATTCAAGCATTATCTTTTCTCTCGTTCTAGTTTACACCGGATGGCATGTATTTCGACAGCGCTCATTACAAGAAAAGTACCAGACTATAGCCCTTAGTTTATGGGCCATGGTGCTGATTTCGACATTTTTAGGCTGGACCCACTCTAATTGGGACTTTCCTCAGCAAGCAGATTGGAGCGGTTCAGCGGGGCTCCAACTCTCTGGTATCTTGCAAAATATAACTGGCATTGCCTCATTATTTATTTTATTGGTGTTATTAAGTATAAATGTATTGTTATTTATTGATCGTGATTTGCAAAAAACCATAGACAACTTTAAGTATTGGTGGAATAATTTTAGAGAGAAACGGAGAGACAAAAAAATTCAAAAAAAAGCCTTAAAACAGCAAAAAAAAGAAAAACGACTAAAGCGTATTGCAGACAAAAAAGCTGAGTTGAGTCGTAGCAATGATGAAAAAGAGTCTGAAAATAAACCTTCTGTTAAGAGTGCAGCAGTGGCCCCCACCCCAATGACTCATAAAGAAAAAGAACAGGTTGATATTGATGAAATTATTAAGCGATCAAAGGCTGAAGACGAAAAGCGATTGGCACAGCAGCGCGCAGAGGCGTTAAAAATGGATTTACGCCCCAGAGCAGATTTGGTAAAAAGTGACGAAAATAATATTCCGCAAGCAACTCCAGGGATAGATGAAGTGGAAGTTTCGGTTTTTGTGGGGGAAGAAGAGGAACAAGCCGATGATAAAGAGTTAGATCGCCAGAATAGAGAAAAAGCTATGCAAGCGCCGGTTATTCGGTATCAATTTCCAACCGTTGATCTGCTAAACACCCCACCAAATGAAGGGAATGAGGTTGATTTGGAGGAAATTCAGGAGAACAAGCGGATTATCATGGAGAAACTGAGTCAGCATAGAATTGATATTTTAGGCATAAACGCGATTGTTGGCCCGACGGTGACTTTGTATGAACTACAGCCTGCTCCAGATGTTAAGATTAGTAAGATTGAGAGTTATGCTAATGATCTAAAAATGGCAACAGCGGCCAAAGGACTTAGGATTCTAGCACCCATTCCCGGTAAGTCTGCGGTGGGAATTGAGGTTCCTAATACTACTCGTGAGACGGTTTACATTAAGCAGGTGATTAAAACGCGTAAATTTGTAGAGACCAATATGGCCTTGCCCGTTGCCTTTGGTAAGACCATTGAAAATGAGGTCTTTATGATGGATTTAGCTAAAACGCCTCATTTGTTGGTTGCGGGTGCTACGGGTTCGGGTAAGTCGGTGGGTATAAATACCATTATTACTTGTTTGTTATACAAATGTCATCCAGATAATTTAAAGTTTGTGATGATTGATCCGAAGAAGATTGAACTATCTCTTTATAGAAATATTCAGAATCACTTTTTGGCTATGTTACCAGATTCTGATGAGCCCATAATAACGGACACTTCCAAGGCGCTTGAAACGTTGAATAGTGTTACAAAGGAAATGGATGAGCGTTATGATTTACTAAAAATGGCTATGGTTCGAGATATAAAAGCATATAATAACAAGTTTAAAGAGGAAGAGCTCGAGGTAGAATTAGGGCATCGACACTTACCTTATATCGTAGTTATCATCGATGAACTTGCCGATTTGATGATGACCGCTGGGAAACAAATTGAGGAACCTATCGCACGAATTGCTCAATTAGCGCGTGCGGTGGGAATCCATCTTGTAGTGGCTACGCAACGACCGTCGGTAAACGTAATTACAGGGACTATTAAAGCAAACTTCCCAGCTCGTTTGGCTTATCAGGTTGCATCTAAGGTGGATTCTAGAACCATATTAGATGTAGGGGGTGCGGATCAATTAGTAGGAATGGGTGATATGTTATTTACCAATGGTGCAGGGATGACCCGTATACAAAATGCCTTTGTATCAACAGAAGAAGTTGAGAGAATAAATAATTTTGTAGGCTCGCAAGCTGGATACAAACAGCCTTTTTATCTTCCAATTGTGCATGATGAAAGCTCTAGTGGTGTCCCTGATCCATTAGAAGATATTGATGAAATGTTCGAAACGGCTGCAAAAGTAGTAATTTTACACCAGCAAGGGTCGGTTTCGCTGCTCCAGCGCAAGCTAAAAATAGGGTATAATCGGGCTGGACGAATAATCGATCAACTCTTTAACGCGGGTGTAGTTGGACCTTATCAAGGTAGTACGGCTCGAGATGTTCTAGTGGAAAGCGAGGAAGAGCTCCAAGAAATATTGGATGGGATCAATGATCTCTAAGCGGTCATCAATCGGTTATTTTAGTCGATCGACAAGGTGTTGGTTAAGTTTAATCGTGGCGCTTCTTCTAGGAGACCATCTCCTTGCTCAGATAAATTATCTTAACTTAATCCAAGATAAATTAAGGAGCGGGACGATTTTATCGGCTCAATTTAATCATGAGTTTATCGACGCGTATACTCAGGAAACATCGAGAAATGAAGGCAACATATGGATAGGATGGCAACAATACAGAATAGAGACAGCTGGAAAGATCATTGTGGTAAATGGAGAGCTATCCAAGGTACTCGATCGTGGCAGACATAGGGTTATTATCAGTGATTATGACCCAGAACTTGATGATTTTGCCCCATCTAAAATTATTGGAGGGCTAGGAAATACCTATCAAGTGGTAGATACTAAGAGCTGGCGCAATACTCAGGAATTCAATCTTCAAAGCTCAGATCCTTTTAGCACCTTTGAGCAGATGAGCATCCGTATCGATTCTGATTTTAAGCCAATTGATTTATCAGCCTTAGATATGGTAGCTAATCGAATGCAAACTAGTTTTTCTGAAGTTAAGTACCTCCCTTCTAGCAGTAATTTATTCGAATTAATTATCCCAGAAGGTGCCGAAATAATCGATATACGCTATGAATAAGGCTATAAAATACATCGCCGGTATTATTTTTGCAGCATTTTTCTTGTGGCTATCTTTTTCAAACGTATCTTTTGAAGAACTTAGAAAAGCAACTAAAGGCATGAGTTGGTCATGGTTAATCCCTTTTAGTATGGCATTGACCTTTTCCCACTATATTCGAGCAGAGCGCTGGAGGCTTTTATTAGGGGGAACTACACTTTATGCTCATCGGACCACCCTTTTTGCGGGGGTAATGTTTGGGTATTTAATCAACATACCCCTTCCTAGAGTAGGTGAAATATCTCGCCCTATGTATGTTGCTAAACAGCTAGGTGAAAGCAATTCAACACTTTTGGGAACCATTATTCTCGAGCGCTTTATTGATGTTATATCTATGCTTATTATCATGGGAATAGTGGCCTATTTTTTGTTATCTGATGTAGATACACTAAGCCGACTATTTGGTATAGATTTGGCTAATAGTCAAGTATATTCTGCCTTTTTTTTGAATGTATGGCCGTTAATATTGCTTGGAATCGGGCTAATTTTTTTGGGATGTTTTATCTTTAAAAGACTGAACAAAAATAACCAAAATTCTATGTGGTCTCTCAAAATAAAAGAAATAATAGCTCAGTTTGTAGAGGGCTTATTGAGTATAAAAAAATTACAACAACCTCTTTTATTTGTGGGGTATACCGCCCTTATATGGATTGGATATATTGCCATGATGTATATTCCGTTCTGGATGTTTGACCTACCCTTGCGATTTGATTTAGGTTGGGCAGATGCAGCTATTTTAACAATGGCCTCAGCGGTGGCTTTATCCATTCCAGCCCCAGGTGGTATCGGAAGTTATCATTATTTTATTAGCTACAGTTTAGGCATTTTGTATATGGTTCCAGAGCCTACAGGCTTAGCTTTTGCTACTATTACACATGCTGCAACTTTGGCCATGGTTATAATTATTGCCCCTGCTGCCTTGGCGATTGATAAGTTTTTTTCGTTTCAGCGTGAGTCTAACGGCTAAAATGTCTAAAAAGTGTACCTTTAGTACTATGAATAACAGTTCAATTGTACCACATTCAGCACAAACAGAAATGACTGGTTTAATACTAGCCAGTACCGCCTCCACCTTTTATGGGTTTGCATTAGCTCTGCTTATCTGGTTGATGAGTGCCGATATACTTGCACAAGGAATACAGAATACATTGTTACCGGAAATTAATCCACAAGACATTGAAATTAGAAGTGAATTCAAAGCTAATTTTCCTGGTTTGAGACGGCAACCGATTTTGGGCTTTAATCCAAGGCCCAGGGTATTTCAAATTGATCCACACCGAATGCCATTCTTGGAGTCACGCGAAGCAGCTGTTTCGGGAATATCTGTTACTGCTTTGGATAGACCACAAGAACCGGCTAAAATAGTTTGGGTGACACCAAGGCGCCCAAAACTGACTAGCCAACTCGGAATGGGGTGGTTTGTAAGTCCCGAGCTTAGAGTAAACTATTATTCACTTATTGAGGGTGGTTTACTAGGAGTAGGCACTACCTTTGAGTCATCATCGGGTCATTTAATTGATGCCAGCGGCTATAGAAACTTAGGGTTCAATATAGATTATTTAAAAAAACTATCGGAAAGCAAAACCTTAACAAGTCAATTAAGCCTAAATAATGACTTCAATCGAATGTATGTTCTCAGTGATGAGATGCAAAACCTGTTAGCGGGAGTTCCAAAGAAAATCAACCAAGGTATGATTTGGTCTGCTCGCTTAGATGAGCATAAAAACTCTTTCCATAAAAATAGTTATGCTATTCAGGTGGGCCTTTTTGGAAGCGAATTGAATTCAGTTGTTTCGGCTATTCAGGACAATGGATCATCCTCATTTATAGTGGCAGAACTAAATAGAAGCTGGCCGGCCCAACAAGTTCGTGAATATTGGAGTCTTCAATCGGGTGTCGATGTACATTTGAATAAAGTAGACGGAAGTGCGAATTTGCTATACCTTATTAGAGCTGGGGGTGGATACGCCCATTTGATTGATTATACATGGGCAGTCGATCTGGAGACTTCATTGGCATATGCAGATGATACGATCAATAGTGGTATCTACTTAGAACCTGATGCTACTATCAGTTACAATTACAATGATCGGTTAGGTGGGTTTGTGAGGTTGTCGGGTAAACTGAAGAATCCCTCTTTAATGGAATGGCAAGAGTACAACCGGTTTTTAACCCCATCTATTCAGTTACAACATTCTTATCACCTAGGTATATCAGCCGAAGTATTTTGGAATTTCATTCAAAATAGTAGAATATATTCTGGAATTCAATGGGAGCAAATTAAACGTTTTGGTTATGCACAGTTAGAGCAGTTGGACGCTATAAATCCAGATAATCCAACCGCAAATAAGCAGAAATTATTTTATAATCTGAATTATGCCGATGCCAAAGTGACTATGTTTTACTTAGGTAGCACGGTTGTATGGTTAGATGGGGATCTTCAGGGTATGACAGAAATACGTCTCAGAAATCCACGATTGACTTCCAATCAAGACATACCTTATGAAGAGAAAATGAAAATTGAAGGTAGTCTAAGTTACTCAATCACTCCCAAGTTACTTCTTGGGGCAAGTATGATGATGGTAGGACCTAGAACGACAATTGGATCTCAGCAAGTAGATGGCTTTATTTTAATACATTCTAGGATGCGATATTCATTTAATGAAAACCTAGGTGCATACATAAGGTTAAACAACCTACTTTCACAGCGTTATGAGTGGTGGCAGGGCTTTCAGGAAGCACCATTGCATTTGTATGGTGGTATAAACTTTGAGTTTTAGGATTAGCCATGATGGATGAAAAAGCAGTAGAAAAAATTTCAGCGCTAATCAAAAAGCAATTATTGGCAGGTGAATCAGTTTATCTAGAAGGAATAGGAACATTTACTCGAATCCATGAGTCGCAGCACTTTTCGCGTGATGATAAAGGGAGAACTGTTGTTCATCCTCCTAAAGATACAATACACTTCAGTTCTGATGAATTAGGGGAAATTGAATGAAGAAATTAGATTTCATACAATATGCTGCGCAAGAGTTATCTATACCTGAGGAGGAGTCGCAGAAATTATTAAGTGAATTTTCTTTTCACATAAGCGATGAGTTAAATAAAACCAGTGCCGCTCAATTGACGGGTCTCGGATTATTAAAAAAGGATACTTCTGGGATTTTTTTGGAGTTAGATCCCTCCTTCGCTATTGAAATTAATTTCAAGTATGTGGGTATGCAGGCGATTGTTGTATCAGACGATTTTAACGTGGCTATAGAGGAAGAACCCGACTCCGACGAGCCTATTGAGACTAAAACTTTAGTTAATGAAGAGCCAGTCACTGAAGAAGTTATGCTTGCTGATGAGCCTGAAGTCGACAACATACTTGAGAAAGATCAAGAATCAGCACTCGAAGAAGACCTTGAATTTGATCGACAAGCTCAGCCCAGCGAGGAGACAGAGCCTGAAGAAGAAATAGAACAGGATTTTGATGAAGAATCTGAGCCTGAGGAAATATCTAAGTCAAACAATGAGCTTGATGAAGCGCATGAGTTCGAGGTCGATCAAAATCCTGAGATTAATCAAGAAACCGATGAAGATGATGAGGTTGTTAAAGAAATAACAGAGTCAAACGATGGTTCTAAAATTGATCAACAACCTGAACGAGACGAAAAAGCCAAAGCTCGAATTACTAAACGAACAGCCTCATTACAAAGCTCCAAGAAAACAAAACCTCCTAACCGCGTTCCAATATATGTTGGTATTGGAGTTGTTTTTATTTCCGCCATGATTGCGGGATGGCAATTTTATCTAAAACCTCTACTAGATAAACCTGCTATATTGGTGGGTAATACCAGTTCGGTTCAAAAAGAGCCACAAGGCTCAGTTGTTTTAGATGATATTAAGAGTGAAATAAAAGCAGAAGACTCGAATTCTATGGTTATAAATGAAGAAAGTTTATTTAGCCAAGAAAGAACTACTTTAAAAATGAATGTCGACTCGGTAGTGAGCGCACCAATTATGTTAAAAAACTCCATGGAAATACCAGCAGGTCAGCCGAGATATGGACTAATAGGAGAAGTTGATACTCGGGCTAATGATGGTTACACTTTGGTGCTTTTTTCGCTTTCAAATCGTGAAAGTGCAATTGAAAAATATCAACAATATCATACGGCTGGATACCGAAGTTTACTTTCACCCGTAAATTCAAGTCGCCTCGGACTAATGTGGCGCGTCAGTATAGGGCAGTTTGCGACGGTGGAACAGGCCCTTGAAGAGGCTAAGAAACTTTCCAAAGAACTTATTGAGGATTATTTTATTACCAAAATCTAATGGCATAACCTATGACTTTATTTGCAAATTTATTAACTATAACTTTTGCCTTACAAATGCAAGATAGTTCGATGGTGGACTCATTGAACAGTATAATGAAATCAGAAAGTATTAGCTTTTTCGACCTAATTGTTGAAGGTGGGGTACTTATGATTCCAATTTTTATCCTTTTCTTTTTGGCTGTTTATGTAATTGCAGAACGCTTGAGTGCCCTTGGAAGAACGACGACAGATACACCTGTTTTTTTGGCAGCTATTGAATCAATGCTTAAATCTGGAAAACTGGATCAAGCTATGCAGTATTGTGATAATTTTGATAAACCTTTAGCTCGAATTATCAAAGCGGGTATTAAGCGATTGGGCCGGCCATTACGCGATATAGAAGATGCGATTGATAATGCTGGTAAGAAAGAAATTTTCTTTTTGGAAAAGAAAATGAATTGGCTGGCCACCATAGCGGGGGTAGCTCCTCTGTTGGGCTTTACGGGAACTGTTACAGGTATGATTGAAGCTTTTATGGATATTCAATCCCTTCAGGGAAATGTGAATCCAAGCGTTTTAGCAGGGGGTATTTGGGAGGCTTTGATTACGACTGCTGCAGGTCTTATGGTTGGTCTAATTGCCTTTGGTTTCTATAATTTTTTATTGGGTAAAATAAACAGGTCTATTTTTGAACTCGAGAATGCCTCTGCCGACTTTGTCGAATTACTACAAAACCCAGCCACCAACAAATAGAAAGTATTATGGGTAGAAATTTTCGTCGTGATGACAAACGCTTAGTTCCTCTTTCGCTCTTTTCACAGTCTTCTTTAACGGATATTGTACTTTTATTACTCATATTCTTTTTATTGACTTCATCGTTTGTGAGTAATTTTGGAATACAGGTAAACATCCCCAAAGCCGAAACCTCATCGGTCACCCAGCAAGACTATATATCAGTCGCAATTACCAAAGATGGACAATTTTATGTCGATGGTAATTTGACAGCTCAAGGAGAATTAGCATTAGCTATTCGTGAATCTCACAACACTAAGCCTGAAGGTATGATTGTTTTGCGAGCTGACAAAAATGCTAAGGTTGATGATGCAGTAAGGGTATTGAATATTGGAAAAGCCCTAGAATTAAAATTGGTGATGGCGACTGAACAAAGTTCATATTAAATGCAATCTGACTCCCTAAATATCGATGAGCTCAGAGGATTAGCTGTTAGTTTCATTACTATGTTGTTTTTATTTTTATTTTCTGTCTGGTATAGCATAGACATGGATGAGGGAATGCGACCATCATTTATTGAAGTTGAATTCGGAGAATTTCAATCAGGACAATTTTCTGAGTTTTCAGAGCAGCAAAATGAGCAAGTAGCAACCCGCCAAAACCCTTCGCAAACCCTAACCGAAGAACCGGTGGAAGATGCACCCGAACCTGAAAATACCCCCGAATCACCAGCCTTTGAAAATACCAAGCCAGTAGATTTACCTGATGAAATAGAAGAGGTCATTGAAGAGGCGATTCAAACACCAGAAACAGATGTTTTGGATCCATCACAGAATGCCTCAGAAGTGGTTGAGGAAGAAATTGAGATTCCCCCTCAAGCTCAAATGGATGAAGATCAAAATGAGGGAGCGGAGAAAAGTGGAGATCCGGATGGGAATAGAGGCGCAACAGATTCTGATCAGGGTTCCGGTACAGATTCTGATGAAACCGCACCTTATGAATTAAAGTGGCTGGGAAATATTGAACGTGCTCCCATGGTCCAGCCTTTACCTAGGAATGTGGCCAATGCTGAGGCTGTTATTACGGTACGTTTCGAAGTGCGCCCCAATGGAACAGTTGGCCGAATTATTCCACTTCGAAAAATGAATGCAGAGTTAGAAACCGAGGTTTTTAGAACTCTGCGCTCTTGGCGTTTCTCTCGTTTACCTAGCGGTGTTCCTCAAGAACCACAATGGGGAACCATTACCTTTCAATTCGTATTCGGTTAGTAGTTTTTTTCAAGAAAGTGAACGATTACAAGATGAAAAGATTCTTGCTCTTTTTTTTTGGTTTATTCTTTAGCCTAGGTTTTTTTACTCAATGTAGCGATGATCCAACAGGCGCAGGTAGTGAATATCTAAAAGTGAATTCTTGGATACGAGATCAGATGTCTAATTATTATTATTGGAACTTTGTGGTTCCTCGTATGGCGCCTGGAAATTTAACACCTGGACAATTTTTTAAGGATATCCTTTACGAAACAGATGAGTTTTCTTATATAACAGACGATGCAGAGACGCTACTGAATGAACTAAATGGGGCTCAATATTCATCGGGAGTTAGCCCTGCTATTCTGTCATTTAGTGATCGAGACCAGTTATTTATGGTGGTAAAATATGTGTATCCAAATTCTCCAGCTCAGCAAGCAGGGTTGAAACGTGGTGATATAATTTTAAGCGTGAATGGGCAAACCCTAAGCTCTTCGAATTATCAAGAATTATTACAAATTAGCGGGACAGTGGCCTATGGATTGGGTAGCTATTCTTTAGAGGAAGGAACTCAACAGGTGAATGTTACGGACTTAGATAGTGTAGTAAGTGTGCAGAAAGAAATTTTACAATTAGACCCTGTCATCACCACAAAAGTTATTGAAAAGGGAGGGAAACGCATTGGATATCTTTTTTATGCGCAGTTTATTGATGGTACAGCTGACGTATTTATAAATAGGTTAAATGAGCGATTGGCCGCATTGAAGGCTCAAGAAGTTGACGAACTGGTCATTGACTTAAGATATAATTCAGGGGGAAGAATTACGGCCGCTTCGCAATTTGCAAACGCATTAGTTCCATTAGAAGCTGCCCAAAATGAAGAAATCTTTGTTGAGTTTGAATACAACTCTTTTCTGGAGAACTTTTATCAAACATCGGGGGGTACAGAATCTGAGAATTTATTTATTCGCTTTCAAGAAGGCCCTGTCAGCATGGGTTTAGAACGGATTTATGTACTCACTACCAATGAAACTGCCTCTGCTAGTGAGCTTCTAATAAATGGATTAAAACCGTATATGGAGGTAATTACCGTTGGATCCAATACATTTGGTAAATATTATGGTTCTTTTGTAATCACCGGTACCTTTCAAAGCCCTCCTGTATACTATGCAATTTTGCCAGTAACTTTGAAGTATTCAAATGCTAATCAAGAAACAGACTTTGTAGATGGTCTCGAAGCGCAGATAGCCGCATCTGAAAATATTCTATCACCCAAGCCACTCGGTGATCCAGGAGACCCATTACTTGAAGCGGCCATTTCAGACATGTTAGGTCAGTCGGTAGCAGAAAAAAACTATATCATTACCATTGCCCAAAAGGTTAATTGGTATCCTAGTCTATCTAATCAGCTTCAATCTAGTGCGTGGTTTATTCAAGATTAGGCATTGCATATATGCCTAGGGTTTCGGTACTTGTCACTAGTAACCCACAAACGAAATAATTACGAAACGATGAGTGCTTCTAATGCAGCCTTTACTCTTTATTTAGGCCGAAATATAGATCCTAGAGCTATTTTAATGACCTTCTTTGTCTTGTTGATGACAGTATTCCCGATCATAGATATGAATGCCCAAAACCGCTCTAGACCTTCTTCTGGGTCTGAGGTAATCTTTGGACATGGTCAGGAAATAGAAAACCCCAATGTTAACCCCGCAATACTGGGGGGGTTAAATTATAGAAATATAGGTCCATTTAGAGGAGGACGTTCGGTGGCAGTGGCAGGCCATGACGATCAACCTTATATCTATTACACTGGTTTTACTGGTGGTGGGGTATACAAAACAACCGATGGTGGTGCAACTTGGTATAATGTTTCTGACGGCTTTTTTAAAACAGGATCAGTAGGAGCAATTGATGTGGCTGATTCAGATCCCAATGTTATTTATGTAGGAATGGGGGAAACCGATATTCGAGGAAACATGAGCGCTGGGGATGGTATGTACCGATCCACGGATGCAGGTAAAACATGGACGTGGTTAGGTTTAGGTGAAACGCGCTTCATCGGAGATATTGAAATTCATCCAGAAAATCCTGACGTAGCATGGGTAGCAGCTATGGGTAAATTATTTGGCCCAGTTGAATCTTCTGAGCGGGGGATATATAAAACCAAAGATGGCGGAAAGACTTGGAATAAAGTATTATTTAAGGATGCTAAGACTGGAGCAGTAGATATTGCCGTTGATCCGAATAACCCTAGAATATTATTTGCAGCAATGTGGGAGGCCTATAGAAGTCCCTGGGAGATGAGTTCAGGGGGTGAAGGAAGTGGTCTATATAAAAGTGTTGACGGGGGTGAGAGTTGGACAGAAATTACTCAAAACCCCGGTATGCCTAAAGGCCTAGTTGGTAAAATTGGCGTTTCTGTATCACCTGCAAATTCGAATCGTGTTTTTGCAATTGTTGAAAATGCAACCGGTGGTGGTCTTTTTAGGTCTGAAGATGGTGGCAATAACTGGCGTAGGGTTAGCGCGAATAGAAATTTACGCCAAAGAGCCTGGTATTACTCTAAGGTAGTGGCCGATCCAGTAAATGAAGATGTGGTATATGTGCTAAATGTGGGTTTTTGGAAGTCCAAAGATGGAGGTGTAAACTTTGATCGGATTGGCACTCCGCATGGCGATCATCATGATTTATGGATTGCAACTAATAATCCTGAGCGTATGGTAGTAGCCGATGACGGAGGAGGGCAAGTAACGTACAATGGTGGAGAAGGATGGTCATCTTATTACACCTCGGCAACAGCCCAAATTTATCAGGTAGTAACAGATAACCAATTTCCGTATATGATTTATGGAGCTCAGCAGGACAATAGCACTTTTGCCATACGGTCGAGGACCAGTGGTGGTAGTATTGGGGAGCGTGACTGGTGGCCGGTGGCCGGTGGTGAAAGCGGATATATAGCGCCTGATCCAGAGAATCCTAATGTTACCTTTGGGGGTAGTTATGGTGGATACCTCAATAAGTATGATTCAGAATTAGGGCTTAGTGATCGCATCGATGTTTGGCCAGATAATCCTATGGGTGGCGGTGCCAAAGATGCTAAATACCGATTTCAATGGACCTTCCCTATCGTCATTTCACCGCATAATCCAAATGTTTTATATGCTACTTCACAGCATGTGCATCGTTCTACTGATGAGGGAATGAGTTGGGAGACCATAAGCCCTGATTTGACCCGAGACGATTCAAAAAAACAGGATGAATCAGGTGGGCCAATCACTAAAGACGATACTTCAGTTGAATACTATAACACTATTTTTTCTTTCGTTGAATCCCCTATTGAGCCTGGGTTACTCTGGGCTGGAGCGGATGACGGGCTCATATATGTGAGCAGAGATAATGGTCAGTCTTGGGAGAATGTAACACCCAAAGACATGCCTGAGGCGATGATAAGCATTATTGATGCGTCTCATCATGCAGCGGGGACTGCCTATATGGCTGCTACTAGATATAAATTTGGTGATTTTAGTCCCATGTTATATAAAACTACTAATTATGGAAAATCTTGGGCGAAAATTATTACAGGCATTCCTTCGATGGATTTCACTAGAGCTATTAGAGAAGATCCCAATCGATCCGGATTATTATACGCTGGAACTGAAACAGGAGTTTATGTGTCATTTAATGCCGGAGAACGGTGGCAATCATTACAATTAAACCTACCAGCGGTACCTATAACAGATTTAGCGGTCCATAAACGTGATAAAGATCTCATTATTGCAACACAAGGCCGGTCTTTTTGGATTCTTGATGACCTACCAGTATTACATCAACTTCAGGACGATATTTTGGCTGATCAGCATTATCTATTCGATCCAGAAGACCCTTATTTATTTGGGGGACGATCTTGGGGTTCTAGTGCTACAGCAGGGCAAAACCCACAAGGAGGAGCGGTGGTTTACTACTATTTAGCGGGAAATGAAGATCAAGAAATTAAATTAGAATTTGTGGATATGAGAGAACAGGTTGTGCAGAGCTATTCTAGCAAAGAGGACGTGCGCGGGAGATCTGTAAGAGAATCTACTCTGTTCTATGAGGACGAGCAGCAAACCTTTAGAGGTTCACTTGGTGACAAAGCTGGATTACATTCTTATGTTTGGGGTTTAGATTATCCTGGTGTAACCAATATTGATGGTCTCCAAATACTATGGGCAGGTTCAACTGCTGGT
>CETK01047094.1_pt1 | contig 14436 bp, 8 predicted proteins | sample 361431 | NCBI WGS metagenome assembly CETK01 (sample SAMEA2622452, study PRJEB7988) | marine metagenome | biome: marine biome (ENVO:00000447); feature: surface water layer (ENVO:00002042); material: "saline water (ENVO:00002010), including plankton (ENVO:xxxxxxxx)" | depth 5 m | reverse complement strand
GAAACTATAAAGTTCAATATTGATTTTGAATCACACTTTGGGGGTGACGAGAATACAGGAAATGTCAGAAGAAGAATGAAAACTTACACCGAATTTGGAAATAAGCATTATAATGGCGTTCATTGGTATCCAAGAATTTCAGTTTACGACAGTAAATTTGGTTGGACGACTGATCAACATCTTGGAAAGGAGTTTTATGGGAACTTTGGATGTTTTGATGTTGAATTAACATTTCCTGATAACTACATTGTCGAAGCTACTGGATACATGACCAACAGAAATGAAGTGTTACCCAATGAGCTCATGAAAAAATTAGACATCAAAAATTTTGCTGATAAAAAATATAATACTCCGCCATCCACAATTATTAGATATAATCCAAATAAAAAGAAAACATGGAAATTTCACGCAGAAAATGTCCATGATTTTGCTTTTACCGCAGATCCAAGTTACAGAATTGGAATAGCTGAATGGAATGGCATAAAAGCATATTCATTAGCTCAAGAACAACATGCTTCAAAATGGCAAAATGCCGCAGATTATGCCGCTGAAATTATCAGAGTTTTTTCTGAAGATTTTGGAATGTATACATATCACAAAATTATTGTAGCTGATGCTAGATCTGGAATGGAATATCCGATGATTACTCTCGACAGAGGCAGCGACCCAGGTTACAGAGGTCTATTAATTCACGAAATTGCACATATGTGGTTTTTTGGACAAGTTGGCAATAATGAGACTTATCGTGCTGCACTTGACGAAGGATTTACACAGTTTTTAACTGCATGGGCAACTGAAGTTATAGAAGGTGAATTTATGACTGTAAGCAAATCATATGTCAATGACTCACTCCTAGATAATAAAGAGGTTGATGTACTTCAAAGAATTAAATGGATAAAAAATAACAAGACGTTTTTAAATAAATATTTTGATAAACACCGTAATCAACTTAATGCAAAGGACGATGATGCATTTTACAGATACACAATGGATGCATCTGAAAATAATACTCCAAAACTTAACACACATTCTCACGACTTTGGTGGTTCTCTTGCTCACAGAGGTTCTTACACTCACGTTTATGGTAAAACAGCTACAATGCTATATAATTTACAATATGTTTTAGGAGACGATTTGTTCCTTCAAGCAATGAAAAATTATTTTGAAACATGGAAAATAGCTCATCCTTATCTAAAGGACTTCAGAAACTCAATTATCCAATTTACGGGAGTTGATCTAAACTGGTTTTTTGACCAATGGCTTGACACAAATAAAGACTTAGACTACTCCATCAAAAAAGTTGAAAAATTAGACAACGACTCTGTGCTTATAACTTTATCAAGATGTGGAGAAATGGAAATGCCAATTGATTTAACGATTGATTCAAAATTTGGAATGCTTTATGAATACCACATTCCCAACAACTGGTTTGAAAAAGAGACAAATGCTAAAATACTCCCAAGATGGATTGGATATGGAAATTTGAATAAAGAATATTCATTTATAGCTCATGTTCCCTCGGGAGTAAAAAATATAATAATTGATAAGTCAAACAGACTAGCTGATTCATACATGATAAATAATAGGCTAAATGGTAATGTTGACTTTTCTCTAGACTATGGTGTGAATAAATATTCCAATCTGAGAAAATACGAACTTAAAGCAAGACCTGCAATTTGGTACAATGACTTTGATGGAGTTAAAGTTGGTACACGTCTAAGAGGTAACTATTTGAAAAAACATCACAATCTAGATGCTGGATTATGGGTTAATTCTGGAGTTGGTCAGTCCAACAGGCATGATGGAGATTCAAACAACGATAAAGTTTCTTACAGCCTAAGTTATTCAACCTCTCTTTTCAAGTACGTAAAAAATAGCAGAATGAGATTTTCTCTAAATGAATTAGACGGTCTTAGCTACTATTCTGTTGGCTATAATATCAAGTCAATTGATAAAAAAAATTCATTTGACGTTTCATTGAATAGTTTTGAAAGAAAAGAACTTTCGGATATAAATTACTTACTCTACGAAGATCAATGGTTGCCTAACAATATAAATTCAAATTTGACTGTTAGTCTTTCTCACCAATACTTCTATCTGCAAAACAACGAATTCGATGGAACAGGAACAATTAATATGGAACTAAAATCATCGTCTATTATGAGTGATTATAATTTTGCGTTTTTAAGCTTATCAGCAGTAAACAGAAGTGAGTTCAATGGCTATGGTATCAATACAAGATTATTTATACAAAGAGGTTTTGGAGATAACTTTCCGCTTGAAAGTATGCTTTATTCAGCTGGAGCAAATCCCGAAGAACTTATGAGTAATGAATTTACGAGATCATCTGGCTTCATTCCTAATGACTGGGTTGGTTATGGTAACGGAAGTGGAACATTCCATATGGGTGGTGGACTTAACCTGAGAGGCTTCAGTGGATATTATATGAATGAACCAACCGATAATGGTACTCAGAATACCTATAAAGGAACTTCGGGTCTTGCATTTAATACTGAAATTGATTTTACTGAAAAATTCAATAAACTTGAATATTTTGGTCTTAATACATACCTATTCGCAGACGTAGGTGTAATAAATGAAAATAAAATTGGAGATAAACTTGCATTTAGCAGACCAAATTTTGATTTAGGTCTTGGTTTTACATGTGAGCTTTCTAGACTTTGGGACCATGTTTTAGATGGTGAGCCACTTACTCTTCGTTTTGATTTTCCAATTTATGTCAATCATACTCCGTCTGATGAAAGTTCTGTTAAATTAAGATGTCTATTTGGATTTAACAGAGCATTTTAAAATATGTTTCATTTAGTTATTTCTTTATTTTTTCCTCTCATAATATTTTCTCAACAAATATCAGATGATATTTGTGGAATATGGCTTGAAGAAAAAAAAGAATCACATATAGAGATATATAAAATAAATGATGTGTACTATGGCAAGATTGTTTGGTTAGCCAATCCCAACAATGATGATGGATCTATTAAATTAGATAAAGAAAATCCTGATCCAAAACTGAAAAATAGGGATATTCTTGGATTAGAGATTATTAAAAATCTTGAATTCATTGAATCAAATAATTGGGCTAACGGACAAATTTACGATGCTAGAACTGGAAAAACATATGAACTAAATGCCAGATTAAAGAGCAAAGACATTCTTCTTTTGAGGGGTTTCATTGGTCTTAGCTTAATAGGCAAAACAACCAACTGGTCAAGAGTTAAGTAATCTTTTCATAAAAGATTTAAATCGGTAAGTTCTAATAAACTTGCCAAGCTCACTTGATACAACAAATTTCTTTCTTGTTATTATGCAAGAAACATAGCCTAAAATCATACTAATTGAATGTATTAAGTATGGCTTTTTAAAAATCAATTTTATACAATTACCCAGAGTTAATACAATACCCATTCTTATACTGTATAGCATTTGGCCATTTCTAAAAGATGCATTAATCACACCAAATTCAGAGTGAGTGGGTCTTTTATGTATGATTTGCAAATCTGTGATTATCTTAACATCCCATCCCTTAAAGCGAGCAGTATGTTCATCAATTGTATCCCATCCCATAGCCTTAACTAACCCCCCTATTTCATCAAAGCATTTTTTTCTATAACACTTGATTGCCCCTCTTACATGATCGAGATTAGTTACACTCTCAATTTCATACTTTTGATTATTTTTAACTACACAAACACCACCACAAATACCGATTTTTTTATCTGACTGGAACTGACCTATAACCCTTTCAATGTAATTTTTAGGAAGAACTAAATCAGCATCAATCTTAAAAATAAAATCATAATTTTTTGTTTTTAAAAATCGATGACCAAAATAAAATGTTTCCATAACACTCTTACCTGGAGATCTGACATCTTTTTTTTCCTTTCGCAAATATTTTATCCAACTAAATATTGAAGATGCTTTTTTAATTACATCACTAGTGGAATCAACTGACCCATCATCGATGATAATCCATTCAGTTGGCAACATAGTTTGATTTGTTACTGAATTTATTAAATCCGGAAGACTTGCTTCCTCATTGCATGCTGGTGTAATTATCGTTATTTTCAAGATATATACTTTTTCAATGTTAAATATGATAAAATGCCAAGAATAAAGTACATACACGCACCAGTTATTGAGTATGTGAGTATCATCTGGTTGACAGATTTGAAATTAAAAAATAAAAATAATACCAATAAAGCAACTAAATAAATAGTTTGCCAAATCAATAAAATTTGATTTTCCATTTTATATGAAATACTTGGAGTTACAACGTTGGAAACAAATCTGAAAAATAATAATGGACATAACATCTTTACGAATAGAGCTGTATCACCCCAACTGGGACCAAATAAAAAGATGTAAAATTCATTATTTAACAAAAAAAATGGAATAATAACAACACTACAAACTAGTGACATTAGCAATACTGACTTGACAAAGATTAAAGGTTTATTTTGGGCAGTCGTAATTCGTTTGTAATAAACTGTTTTTAATGAATTTGAAATTATTCCAAGAGGTTTTCCAATAATCTTGTCAGCCAAGTCGAAGACACCTACTACGAAGAAACCAAAAGAAAATGTAAAAAAAGCTAAAATAATTTTTTGTGAAAAAAAGTTTAAAATGGAATGCGGTGTTTCGTAAATAATAAATTTCTTGTAAAAATGAACAAGGAATCTTGAATTATTAAAAATATTTTTAAAATCAATTTTTTTGATTTCATCAATGATGCTCGTTGCTAAAGAAATACATGCAACAAATCTTCCTATTATTTGTCCTAAAATCAAAGCAAATATTTTAAGCTTGGTAAAATAAAAAAAAATTGACAACGGAGTACTGAAAATTGAGTGAGATAAGTGCGAAAATGACATATTTTTATACATTTCCACTCTGTTGTTCCAAGCATATAAAATATTATATAGTCCTAGAAAAAAAGAACCAAATGGTACTAAAATAATTAAAAATGGAAAATAGTTTTTGTTCGAGAGCTGGCTCATCCAAATTTTAATATCGTAAAGCTTATCAAAATAAAATGAGTTATTATTTTCTAAAAATTTCCACAAAAAATATAGAATAAAAAAAACTAATACCGATGTAATAACAAGAAGAACAAATGCATTTAGACAAAGAATGGCAGCATCTGTATTTTTTTTGGGTAAAACAACAGCCATTTCTAGTCTTAAGGTGCTTGAAATAGCAATAAGTTGAGTAAGTGCTAAAAAAATTGCAAAAATACCAAAGTCATATGGACTAAAAAATCTTGTGAGAAAAGGTAATGCAATAAGTGGGATTAGTTGCGAAATACCGACTCCACTTGATAGCACCAAAATATTTTTTAAATATTTTGATGATTTTAATTCGCTAATAATATCAAAAATCATTTTTCGCATAATGAATTTATAATTTTAATCAATCTTTTGGCCTGATTCAATCTAGAATAGTGACTTGTGATGTCCTTAAATTCATAATTCTTATTTAAACTAAATATTTCATTGATTGATTGCTTTAGTAGATTCTTGTTTCCAAAATCCACGAACCAGCCGAAGGAAATTTCTGATATTATTTTTTCCAAATCACTATCTTTTTTACCTATAGCTAAAATTGGTCTTCGAGCACCAATATATTCAAATAGTTTAGCAGGTAAACGACCCATAACAGATTTAGTATCTGCCTGAGAGACCAACAATACATCTGAATCTAACATATAATCAACAACATCATTGTGTTTGAGATGCGAATGGTACTTAATTTTTTTTATAAACCTGTAACTTTCTAAGTTTAAGAAGAAATTGGAGTGGACTTCCCCAGTAAAAATTAACTTTAATTTTTTATTGAAATCAGGGTTCTCGTCTGAAATATTTCTGAGTACCTGCCAAAAAAAAGAATGATCTCTTTTCTCACCATAAAGACCAAAATGACATATTTTGAAATCATAGCTGTTATGATTTCTTCTAGCAGAAAAATCATCATCATCATAACCATTATTTAGTACTTCTATTTTTTTTAATCCATTTTTTTTAAAATCATTTGCCCATGTTTCACTTACAGTCAGTAATAAGTCTGCATTTTCAATAACTTTTTTTTCCAAAAATATGTGTTTCTTTCTCAGTTTTTTCATTAAAGGTAGTAAGTCAAAATATTCAATATTAGTCCAAGGATCTCTAAAATCAGCTATCCATTTTATATTGTGTTGTTTTCTGAGCTCTAATGCAATTAGGTGCATACTGTGGGGAGGACCAGATGAAATAACGAGATCGACAGGGTTTTTCTTAAGGTAATTATTTAAAAAACTAACAGATGGTTTAATCCACAAACATCTTGAATCAGGAACAAAAAAGTTAGCTCTAATCCAAATTAGAACTTTTCCCCAAAAACTTGTTGGTCTTTTAGTAAGAATATGAGATGACATATTCTTTGAATTGAAAATTGAAAAAAATTTATTTGGTTCAAAAATATCTTTCTTTATGACTTCAACTCCTTTTTCTATATCATCTGTAGTTGATAAATCTTGGATTGGAGAGGTTGGATTAGAGGGGGTATATATGATTGGCTTTATTTTATTTCTAATTAGATACTTAGATAACTTTAACCATCTTTGAGTGCCAACTCCACCTGTTGGAGGCCAATAATAAGTTATAATCAATATGTTTTTCATTTTGATTTAATTATTTTTTTGAAAAATAAATAAAAACCAACAAGAATTAAAACGATTGACATTACTAATGAAATTATAGCTGACACATGAAAAGAATTTGGTTTAAATTCAAAAAGAATTTCTTTTGATCCTTTGGGAATAAAAATACCCCTTAATAAGTAATTTATAGGAAAATGTTCTACAAAGCTCCCGTCAATATATGCATTCCATCCTTTTGGATAATAAATTTCTGAAAAAACAATCAATGAATTTGAGTTGCAATTTACATTATAAACTAACTTATTAGGTTTGTAAGACGTTAGATTTATTTTGCTATTGACGTCGTTTTCAAAGTTCTGAATAATAGGCCTATATTTTTCATTTACAATAGCTGAACTAGATGGATCAAACTCTGAAAGTAGAGAAAACTCTTCATCTTTATTTTTTGCCCAAATTATATTTTCGACAAACCAAGCATTACCACAAGCTTCTGGATTTATTTGCACGAAGGGTTTGTTATTATCAGTACTGATTATATATTTCGTATTTAACATATTTATAACCGGCATGGAACCTTTACTTAAATATGAGTCCATAATTTCTTGATATTTTCCTAGTTTAGCACCATGATACCCCCCCAAAGAATGATGAAAATAAGATGTTCTAGCACCTTGATCTAACCTTTCATTTAAATTGTAAACTCTAAATGTTGTACTGTCTTGATGAATAATTTTATCATATTCTTGTTTTTTAAATGGTTGTTCGACTAAAGACTTATCTACGAAACTATCAATATTAAAATATCTCTTATTCACAAACCACATGTCCATTAGAATGATAAGGGCAAGAAAATAAATCCAAGAAAGAGATTTTTTAAAATAATTTTTGATTTGTAAAAAAATAATGATTGAAGATATCATCACAAATACAAGCGATCTTAAAATATCGCTTTTGAACATTAAAAGTCTGTCCTCTTTAATCGACATAGAAATCCAATTTGGAAGCTGTGAATCAACTGGACTTGAAAAGTCAAATAATACTCGACCAAACACTAAAAAAATTAAAGACAAAACTGCTAAAAAGGCTGTCGATTTTAATAAAATATTCAGCCTATCTCGATCATTAAATTTAGCTTTAAAAAAACTATGTAATCCAAGAATTGCCATTAATGGAACCACAAACTCAACTATTACCAATATCATTGAAACAGTTCTAAATTTGTTGTATAGAGGAAAATAATCAAGCATTAGATTTGAAAGAGGCATAAAATACCTTCCCCAAGCAAGTAATAAAGAAATGATTAAAAGTGAAAGTAGTGTGAACTTTATTGGTTTTTTTAATGTAAATAGTGAAATGAAAAATAAAAGCCACACCACTGCTCCTAAGTAAACTGGACCCGCGGTAAACTCTTGTGGACCAAAATATAATGGTACGTTTTGAATAAAGCTTTTACTGTCTCTTTTTGAGATGCCGTTAGATCTGAGGGCCTCGTATGTTTTTGATTTATCTGTAAGTTTTCCAATAGATGAACCACCAACAAAATTTGGGTAGAACATATTAAAACTTTCAAGTTTTCCATAACTATATGAGGTGGCATAGTCCTTGTCTAGACCTGAAGTCTGATTTTCTGATTTTTTAGACAGTTCAGATTGACCTCTGGTAGTGAACTTACTGTATTCGTAGGTAGACCAAATATTTCCAACGTTTATTAAAATTGCAAACAATCCAGCTACTACAAAAACAAATGTCGATCTAAAAAAATTGGTGAGATTTTTAGAGTTTAAACTCAAATATAAATTATAAATCCAAAAGGCAAACAAAATAAATAAAAGATAGTAGGTTATTTGTAGATGATTGGCTCTTAAATGTAAACCCAGAAATAAAAATGATATAAAAAATCCAGAAAGTTTTGAAAAAATAGAAGACCTATTGTGCCTAAAAGTAATTAACATACCTGCCAAGGACGGAGCCATGTATGAAATAGCATGTGCTTTTGTGTTATGACCAACTTCAACAATAATAAAAAAATATGTAGATAATCCAAACGCAAGAGCACCGAGAAAAGAAAATTGGTGATTTAATTTGAGAGATAATAGCAATATGTAAAAACCAATAAAATAAAGAAAAATTATTCCTACTGGTCTGGGCAAGTAAAGTTGCATCAACCTATCAATTTTAGTTAAAATATTATTTGAATAATGAACTGAAATTTGATAAGCTGGCATTCCTGAAAACATAGAATTAGTCCATAAAGCTTCCTCGCCAGTTTCAGATCGATGATCAACAATTTCTTTGGACATTCCTAAAAACTGTTTAAAATCACTCTGATTAATTTTCTTACCATCTAAAATTGGCCAGCAATAAGTTACAGTAATGATTGCAAAAACTGTTACAGTAATAAAATGTTTAAAAAAAATTGACTTCATTAATCATTATTTATTTCTTCCTCGAAATCAACATATTCACCACCAGGGTCAACACTCTTATTTTTCTTGTAGGAAACTTCAGTGTCACCAGACTTATGTTTTTTAAGACTGGAATCTTTGTTAAATAAATCAGAACCTTCGCTGAACCTGGAAAATATCTTTTTAATAATAAAAGGAGTCAAAAATCTAAAAAGCAACCTAACACAATAATAAATAATAATGAGATATAGAAGAAATTTTAACATTATCTGCTTAAATATAAGTTTCTTTCAGAGTATACTTTTACAAAAAAAGGATCTTTTAAATCTTTGATAAAATATATTATCTCACCTGTTGATTTCATTTCTGGACCTAACTCCTTATTAACATCTGGAAACTTATCAAAAGAGAATATCGGCACTTTTATTGCATAACCATCTTTCAAGGGACGAAATTCAATGTTCTTTAATTTTTGTTTTCCTAACATTATTTTTGTAGCATAGTTTATATAAGGCTCTTTGTATGCCTTAGCAATAAATGGGACTGTTCTCGAAGCTCTTGGATTGGCCTCAATGACATATGCCTCCTCATCTTTTATAGCAAATTGAACATTAATTAAACCAACAGTTTTTAATGATAGAGCAATTTTTTTTGTGTATTCAATAATTTTTTCGATTACTGAATCTGAAAGATTAAATGGAGGAAGAACTGCGTTAGAGTCACCAGAATGAATACCACATGGTTCTATGTGTTCCATAATACCTATTATGTAGACATCTTCTCCGTCACATATTGCATCAGCTTCAACCTCAATTGCCTTTTCCAAATAATGATCTAGTAGTATGTGATTACCAGGTATACTTTTCAATAAATTTACAACATGGTGCTCAAGGTCGGTTTCGTTTATGACAATTTTCATACCGTGTCCCCCTAAAACATAAGATGGTCTAACTAAGATTGGAAATGAAAGTGTTTTAGCGAGATGTGCAGCTTCATCAGCGGTTTTTGCAACTCCAAACTCTGGATATGGAATGTTAATTTTTTTTAGGGTTTCAGAAAAACGACCACGATCTTCAGCAATATCTAAAGAATTGAAGCTAGATCCCATGATTTTAATATTATATTTTTCTAATTTTTCTGCTAGTTTTAATGCGGTTTGACCTCCTAACTGAACAATTACTCCAACTGGTTTTTCGTGAACAATAATATCATATATATGTTCCCAAAAAACAGGTTCAAAGTAAAGTTTATCAGCAGTATCAAAGTCTGTTGAAACTGTCTCGGGATTACAATTGATCATTATAGTTTCAAATCCAGATTCTTTAGATGCTAAAACACCATGAACACAACAATAATCAAACTCAATTCCTTGTCCAATTCTGTTTGGGCCAGAACCTAAAACAATAACTTTCTTGTTGTTACTCGAATAACTTTCATTTTCAGCAAAAGACATTCCATCGGGATACTGGATTTTTCTTTCAAAAGTGGAATAATAATAAGGTGTTTCCGCTTTGAATTCTGCAGCGCAGGTATCAACAAGCTTGTACACTCTTTGAATATCGAACTTTTGTCTTAGTTCAAAAACTTTACTTTCTAAAGTACCAAGTAGATGAGCAATTTGCCGATCTGCAAAACCTTTCATTTTTGCTTCAAGAAGGAGTTCTGGACCCAAGGAACTTATGTTATTCCCAGAAATTTTATTCTCGACTCTTATAAGTTCTGCGATTTGTCTTAAAAACCAACTATCAATACCAGTAATTTTTTTAATTCTCTTAATAGGAATACCAATTTTGAGTGCATCATAAACTCTAAATACCCTGTCCCAGGTTGGATTTTTTAAGGCATCTAAAATATCATCTTGATTTGTCCATGTCTTGCCATCTGCACCCAGTCCATTTCTACCTATTTCGAGTGATTGGCATGCCTTTTGAAGAGCTTCTTGAAAAGACCTGCCAATTGCCATAACTTCTCCAACAGACTTCATCTGAAGACCTAACAACTTTTCGCATCCAGGAAATTTATTAAAATTCCATCTTGGAATTTTAACTATTACATAATCTAGGGTGGGTTCAAAGTAAGCGGACGTACTTTGAGTTATTTGGTTTTTAAGCTCATCTAGAGTGTAGCCAATTGCTAATTTAGCAGCAATCTTAGCTATTGGATAACCTGTTGCCTTGGATGCAAGAGCAGATGACCTAGAAACCCTCGGATTAATTTCAATTGCAACTATGTCTTCATTTTCATCAGGACTTACAGCAAATTGAACGTTGCAACCACCAGCAAAATCCCCAATAGACCTCATCATTTTTATTGCCATGTTTCGCATTTTTTGATAGCAAGTATCTGAAAGAGTCATTGCGGGAGCAACAGTGATCGAGTCACCTGTATGAATTCCCATGGGGTCCATATTTTCAATAGAACATATAATAATAACATTATCATTTGAATCTCTGAGAAGTTCCAGCTCATATTCTTTCCAACCAAGAAGTGCCTTATCAATCAAAACTTCATGAATTGGAGACGCGTGAAGACCTTTATTCAAAGCATCTTCAAATTTATCTTTCTTAAAAACAAACGTTGCTCCACTGCCACCAAGTGTGAATGATGGTCTAATCACCAATGGAAATCCAAATTCTTGTGCAATTGACTTTCCCTCAAGAAACGAAGTAGCAATCTTTGCAGGAGCCACTGGAATTTCAATTTTATTCATTAAAAGTCTGAACTGTTCTCTGTCCTCAGTGATATTTATTGCATCGATGTCTACTCCAATTATTTCAACATTGTATTTTTTCCAGATACCTTTTTCATCTGCTTCAATGCATAAGTTAAGTGCAGTTTGTCCACCCATTGTAGGAAGAACAGCATCAATGTGTTTTTCTTTTAAAATTTTTTCAATAGAATTGCAATCGAGTGGTAAAAGATAAATATTATCAGCAACAACTGGATCTGTCATAATTGTTGCTGGATTCGAATTTATTAATGTAACTTCAATACCCTCTTCTCTCAAAGATCTTGAAGCTTGAGAGCCCGAATAATCAAACTCACAAGCTTGTCCAATAACTATCGGTCCGCTACCAATAATTAATACAGACTTAAGAGATTTATTTTTGGGCATTCTAAAATTATATTAAGAAGACACTATAAGTTACAAAAAAAGGTGTTAAAAACACCTTTAAATAAACTTAAAAATTTGGTTATTTTTTAAACATTTGATCAGAAACAGATAATGATTTTCTTCCCTTTGCTCTTCTTCTAGAAATGACTTTTCTACCATCAGAGGAGGCCATTCTTTCTCTAAAACCGTGTTTATTTTTTCTCTTTGTATTTGACGGCTGATATGTTCTTTTCATTTTGTTCTACTTGATTAATGTCCGGTGAGCAAATATAATATTATTTTTAAATATTTATTAAAAATTATAACAAAATTAAAAATAGATGTTATGGTTTTATAACCCATTTAAATAATAAATTGTAAATTGAATTAAAATATTATATATGAGACAATTTATCCTATTATTAGTTACAATTCCCCTACTCTCAAGTACACAACAAAATTGGAACGTTGACGTAGGAATGTATTTCTATGAGCCCAGTAACTTAATTATAAATATTGGTGACACAGTTACCTGGTATAATCAAAATGGGTGTCACGATGTGAACGGAGTTATTAACTCACTAACTGCAGAACCATTTAATAATCCAGAAGCGTTTATTTCTGAGACAACATGTGAAAACGGTGTTATGTTTTCATATGTTTTCAACACTGCCGGTGACTATAACTATGACTGCTCAATGTATGGCCATGCATCAATGGGTATGATTGGGTCGATTTCAGTATGCGAATCAGACTTAGACAACGATAATATTTGTGAAGACCAATGTGATGAATTAATTACAATAGTTGAAGATTGTGGATGTTCCTTTTTTGATCCCAACACCTACACTGTTTCATATATTACAGTAGATGAAACATCTTGTACACTGATAGAAACTTGCTATTGCGAGTGTATTAACGATTCTAATGATAACGGTATTTGTGACGAAAATGAATCAACACAGGACTGCCCATGTATAAATCCAGATTGGATAGATCCATTTTCTGCTTGTCCTCTCATATATCAACCTGTTATTGGATGTGATGGTCAAGAGTACGGAAATAGTTGTCAAGCTCAAGGTGCAGGATTATCTAGTTGGATTGATGTATTTAGCGGAGATGAAACTATATTAGAATGGGATTGTAGTTTAGATGATTGTATTGCAGTTCCTTTACCAGGTTGTATGTCAATGACTGTAGTTGATCCTGTTTGTGGATGTGATGGAGTAACATATGGCAACTCAGGCGAAGCGGAATGCAACAGTATTTATGAATATGTTAACGGTCCTTGTGAGTCTATTATTCAGGGATGTTATCTTTCCGAGGGGACTTTTGTAGAGAATGGCTGGTCTGGAAATGGAGAAGGTTCCAATTGGTGTAACTCTTGTTTTTGTGAAAATGGAATCCTTTCATGTACTGAGATGTTTTGCGATGATAATCCGGGCGAAGAAATATTTGGATGTACAGACGAAACTGCGTGTAATTATATGAATTCAGCAACCTCTGATGACGGCTCTTGTGTATATGATGGTGATAATGAATGTCAAGATTGTGGTTCATTTTTGGATTTTAGCAGTTACGGTGATAATGAATTTTTCACTCAAACATACAATGCTCCACCAGGACTTATAATTACAATAAATTTCACGGGTTCCACCGAGTCATGTTGTGATCATATATACGTTAATGGGGTTGAATACGATGGAGTTCTTGACGGAGTCGTAGTTGGTGATGAAACGTTAGTAATTGAGTGGACAACTGACGGTAGTGTCAACTCAAACAGCGGTTATGGCTGGTATGCCGAACTAATTTGCGAAGAGCCTATCTTTGGATGTACCCAGATTTATGCTGACAACTACAACCCAGACGCCAATACAAATGATGGTTCATGTATTCTTGATTGTGATTATTTAATTACTTATGAATCTTATGTAGACCTAAATTATGATAATTCTATATCAAATTACTACTGTAATTACTATTTAACAAATGGTACTTACACACTTGAAGAGGCTATCAGCTACGGCTATAATTGTGACTGTATAGAAGCAGGTTGTACAGATGAAACTGCATGTAATTATGATTCAAGTGTGACCTTTGATAATGGTAGTTGCGAGTACGGTTGTTTTATGGATGATTGCGTAAACTACCCTGTGGATTTTTTTGATTGTTCTGGAAACTGTTTAGGTGATTATTACATTGACAATTGTAGTTATTACCAATGCGATAACGGGCTAATTTCAACAGAACTAACAGTTTTTGATGGATGTAATGAAAATGAC
>CETK01060344.1_pt1 | contig 14449 bp, 12 predicted proteins | sample 361431 | NCBI WGS metagenome assembly CETK01 (sample SAMEA2622452, study PRJEB7988) | marine metagenome | biome: marine biome (ENVO:00000447); feature: surface water layer (ENVO:00002042); material: "saline water (ENVO:00002010), including plankton (ENVO:xxxxxxxx)" | depth 5 m | reverse complement strand
AACTCTATGCAAAAATTTGTGTGTTCCTCTACATCATTATAAAGAGGTCCTGATGTATATCCATGTCCTGGCAAGTCAACAGCAATAATATTATATCTATCTCTAATCCTTGTTAAATCAAACATTGAAAGAGTTCTATGATCCATCCCGGCACCAGGAATAAAAACGATAGTATCCTTTCTCATATCAATTTCATTGTTTACTGAAACGTGAGCTTTATGTTCTTTTAATTGTATAAACATTTTTAATAATAGAAACAATCAATAATACATTAATAAGCAGCAAAGGAATTGAAAATATTACCATTATCCACTTAAAAGAGTCGACTCCATTTAAGAACATTAACAATGTAGGCTGAATAACAAGCATGAATGCAAATAACAATCTCAAAGACTTCGAGCTTTCCATGCTTGAATTATTCATTGAAGCTGAGGCTAGAACATATGATGCTGAATCATATGTTGTACACAAAAATATTATTAAAATTATTGCAAATGATATTAAAAAATATTTTCCATATGAGAGACTTGAGATGGTGTTTACAACTAATGAGTCTCTTGTCATTGTTTTATCTTGAAGCAGTGTTGGAGCATCAAGCGCATTTATTTCATATAAATAAATAGAAAGATTCGACAAAATCAACATGCTAAGCGCACAACCTATACTACCTATAAATATTGTACCTAAAATAATTTGTCTTAATGTTTTTCCATTTGATATATTTACTAAAAAGGTACCAACCATAGGAGCTAATGCATACCACCAAGCCCAGTAAAAAACAGTCCAGTCAATACTAATTTCAGTTCCTGTTGTTAGGCTTAAGTTTATATATTCTTTGAAATAAAAAATAATTGTCTTTGATGAATTTTCTAATATATAACTTGATGGACCAACTAATAAAACTAGTAAAAGAAAAACAATAACGAGAATAATATTGATGTTACTAAGGCGTTTGATGCCTCGTTGCACACCAACATATGCACTTGTTGCAAATATTGAAGAACAAATAAAGATTGTAAAAATGTCTAAGAATATCGATCTTTCAATTAAAAATATTTTTGAAATAACAGATGATATTAACGGGAAAGATAAACCTAACCCAACACCAGCACCACATATAATTGCCCCAACAAAAAGTATATCTAGCAGTAATTTAATAAATTTATTGTTGCTATTTAATATTCCTGAAAATGTTAAGCGCGAATCAGGATTCTTAGTCATGGCTAATCCAAATGCAACCACAGGTAAACAATATATTGCCCAAGCAGTAAAGCCCCAATGAAAAACTGGATAAGTTCTAGCATACATAAGTGAAATATTTTCATTTTTTTGACTATTTAGAATATTGTAATAATCAATCCATTCGACAGTTGACCAATACAAAAGCGTTGCACCAATTCCAGCTGCAAATAACATTGAACTCCATGATGCAAATGAGTATTTAGGTTTATTTAGAAGATTTAACTCAATAGATCCATGTTTTGATATCGCAAGAATAAATAGAAATAGTAATAAAATAAAACTTCCATATATAAAAATATCTTCAAAATATTTTGACAAAGCATAATATATTTCAAACAAGAACTTAGAACTAAGTTCAGGGTCTAATAAAACAAATATTGATAACAACAAAGATAATAAAATAGTTATACTAATAACTGATTTATTCCAGTTTGGGTCTATGAGCTTGATAAATGTCTGATTTAAATAACGCACAACTTGCTTTTAATAACGCGGTAACTTTATATAAAGATAATAGTCCATATGCGTCTATTGAACAACTTGAAGAAATATTAAAAATCTATCCACAACACAAAGAATCATTAGAATTACTCTTGCAAATTAATATAAAGGTTAATCATCCTCTAGAAGCACTTAAATACGTAAATAAACTCTTAGAAAGTGACAATAAAAGCAAAATTTATTTAGAGACTAAATATAAGTTACTAATTTATATAGGTGATAGTAATTTAGCATTCGATTGCTTGACCATACTTCATAAGGAGCATCCGACTATAAATACAGTTAGAGAGCTGTCAAATAATTTAATTGATAAAGATGAGAATGAGAGTTCTGAAGAAATAATCCAAAAATTTTTTGAGTCCAATAAAGAATACTCTGAACTCTATCAAGGAATAAGACATGTTAAAGCAAATAGACTTCAGCTCGCTGAAAAAGCTTATAAAAAAGTTCTTAAAAAAGATAACAATAATGTTGATGCACTGAGACTTTTGGGCTTATTAGCATTCAAAAAAAATAACTTTAAAATAGCAGAAGAATTATTTATACGCGCAATTAAAATAAATCCAAATTTCAAATTGCTTTGGGAAAACTTAGCAAAATGTTACAGATTACAAAATAAGTTAGATCATGCTAAGAAAGCATTCAAAAATCTTTTGAGACTTGATCCTCACAATTTTGAGGCTCTTGGAGCGCTTGGAACTATATATATAAGACTTGGTGATTATGCGGAAGGAATTAAGATATATAAAAATTTACTCAATCAAAATGATAATAATCCAAGGCTTTATTTAAGTATGGGTCATGCGCTGAAAACAATTGGTCAAAGAGAGGATTGTGAAAATGCCTATCATAAAGCAATTGAATATTTTCCTGCATCCGGAGAAGGGTACTGGAGTTTAGCAAATTTAAAAACTTATAGTTTTTCTGATAAACAGATTGCATCTATGGAAAAGTCTCTTGATAAGGAGATTCACTTACAAGAGAAAATTCAAATGATGTTTGCACTAGGAAAAGCTTTTGAATCAAAAAAAGAATTTACTAAATCTTTTAGTTATTACAAAGAGGGTAATTGGCTTCAAAGGAAAAATCTTGATTATAACGCTCAAGAAAATTCTGAATCTATTCAGCGAGTAATAGATTTTTTTAGCAAACACAAGGAAGACATTAATTTCAATTCGGGTCATAATAATTCTGATCCAATTTTTATTCTTGGTTTACCGCGAGCTGGTTCTACTTTGATTGAGCAAATTCTTTCATCACATAGTTTGATCGAAGGCACTCAAGAACATCCAAATATTATGTCAATTGGTAGAAATATTAGAACAAAGTACAATACTGAAAATTTTGTTGATAACTTACTAGATCTCAAGCAAGAAGAAATTGAATATTATGGGAAGAAGTATATAAATGATACAAAATGGTCAAGAAATGAGCATAATCATTTTATTGATAAGATGCCGAATAATTTTCCATACATTGGCTTGATTAAAATGATTTTACCCAAAGCAAAGATTATAGATGCTAGAAGAGATCCAATTGACGGTTGCTTTAGTTGTTTTAAACAATATTTTGCTAAAGGCCAACACTTTACTTATGACCTGGATGATATTGCAAGATATTACAAAGACTATTTAAAAATTATGGCCTTTTGGAATGATTATTTTCAAGGTGACATATACACAATAAATTATGAGAATGTGATCGAAAATACCGAAAAAGAAGTAAAAAATCTTTTTGATTTCTTAGAAATCAATTTTGAAGAGTCATGTTTAAATTTTCATAAATCAAAAAGACCAGTGAAGACTGCTAGCTCAGAACAAGTCAGACAACCAATATATAAATCTGGTATAAAGTATTGGAAAAACTTTGATGATCATTTAGAAGAATTAAAAAAACATTTTCCTGATTATGCAAAATAAATATAAATATCCAGAATTAGAAAGAGTAGACAGATCACTTGGTAGATATTACAAAGATTCAAATGATAATTTAGTTCCAAGTGTTACAACTGTTTTGTCAAATACATCTATTAAATCCAGCGGAATAAATGATTGGAAAAATAGAGTAGGTGAGACCGAGGCAAATAGAGTTATCAAACAAAGTACAGATATTGGCACTTATGTCCATGAGGCTCTAGAAAACTATTTAAATGGTTTGGATTGGGATAATTTTGGGGACGATTATGAATCTAAAATATCTCAATTAATTACAAAAAAATTTATTACTGCTGCCCTTGTTGATATAAATCAAGTTTGGGGATTAGAGGTTGGACTCATACTAGACAGTCTCTATGCAGGAACTGCTGATTGTGTTGGTGAATATAAAAATATACCAACTTTAATTGATTTTAAGACTGCAAAACGAATAAAAAAAAGAGAATGGATTGAGGACTATTTTCTACAGGGTTGTGCTTATGCCAATGCTCATAATGTTATGTTTAATACTTCTATCAATCAAGTTGTCATATTAATGGTTGATAGAGATTTAATTTTTGAAAAATTTGTTGTTGAACCAAAAGAGTTTGAGTTTTTAACAAAAAAATGGAAACAAAGATTGATAGCATTTGATAAGCTAAATAAAGAATGAAACAAATAATAGCTATTGGTGGCGGAGGTTTTGGAAGAAAGATAGGCAGTCTTTCTATTGAAAAATATATATTAAAACAATGCCTAAATAAAAATCCAAAGATTTGTTTTATTCCAACAGCAACTGGAGATGATCAAAATTATATAGATACTTTTTACAAAGCTTTTGATTCACTGGGATGCCAGACTTCTCATATAGATTTTTTTAAAAGAACAATTAATTTAAAAAAACATATTTTAAATCAAGATATTATTTATGTTGGCGGCGGCAATACTAAAAGCATGCTTGCTGTGTGGAAAGAGTGGAATCTAGATAGTATTTTGAGGGAAGCATATGACAATAATATTATTATGAGCGGTGTAAGTGCTGGAGCGATATGTTGGTTTTCAAAAGGAATTACTGATTCATGGAGTCACGGACAGGCAACAATAGACTGCCTTGATTTTGTTAAAGGAGTCTGTTGTCCGCATTATGACGAGGAACCAGAAAGAATACCTTACGTGAAAGAAATTTTAGCTGATAATAAAATTAACGAATGCATAGCTATTGAAGGTTATTGTGCTCTTCATTTAATAGATGATAATCCAAAATTTGTTGTTAGTTTTGGAAATGATTCTAATTGTTTCAAAGTTATTAAAAAAAATGACAAAATATTTGAAAGTGACATTCCAGGCACTGAAAGAAAAGAACTTTAACTAAAGATAGCTTACAAAATCATCAATTTCTAAATTAGGAATTTCTTTCTTTTTTCCTACCTCAGTTCCTATGTATAAATAGCCAATAATTTGTTGGTTTTTTTCAAGACCTAACCTTTCTTCAACATATTTATTAAATGCCAGTTTTCCTGTTCTCCATATACTGCCATAATTCATCGCATTAAGTGCCAACATAATATTTTGACCGGCAGTAGCGGTTGATAAATTCTGCTCAATTTTAGGCACTTTAGGATGGTCTTTGAATGATGTTATAAGTATCACTATCATCGGCGCCCTAAAAGGAGCTTTTTTATATTTTTCGACTATTTTTTCATCAAAATTTTCTTTTTTTGCATAATCCTCAAAAACTTTAGAAAGCCTATTAAGACCATCCAATTTAACTTCAATAAATTTACTTGGCCTTAACCATGCATGGTCAGGTGCTCTTAAGGCTGCTTTAAAAACCTTCTTCATCTCATCTGAACTTGGATGAGGTGCAGCAAGCTCTCTAGCAGAAACTCTTTCTAAAATATTTTTAAGCGCGTCCATGAAATGTAATTTAGGATATAATTTAAATACTAATTATACTTATTTATATGATATATCAAATAGCCGCTATAGCAGTTCTAATTTTACTTGCACTTGCAATTGCAAAACGATTAAATTCAAAAAATCATAATATTAATGATGATTTGATTTATGAAGATGATATGGAAAAAGATGAGCTAGACTCTATCGATGAAGAAATAAATTAATTTTTATAATTCATCTTCGAGTGACTTGTAAAATTCCCTGCACGCGAATACAACGATGATAGCAAATGGAACACCGGTAATGACTACTGAAGTCTGAAGCGCTTGAAGTCCTCCAGCATAAAGTAAAACGGCTGCAACAATACCTAATAAAATTGCCCAAGTAACTCTAGATATAATTGGAGAATCGTCATTTATATTTTGTTGATTTTTAGATGAAAGCATAGACGCAACAAGCGCCCCTGAATCAGAAGAGGTCACAAAGAAAGTAACAATGAGAATTAATGAAATTATTGATATAACTCTGGTAAATGGATAAGCATCAAAAAGCGAGAACAGCGCAACATTAAAATTATTACTTACAATTTCTGCAATTTGACTTGATTCATTTATGACCTGGAATATAGCAGCATTACCAAATATCCCCATCCATAAAAAAACTATTAAAGATGGAACAAACAGAACACCAATAACAAATTCTTTGATAGATCTCCCATATGAAATACGAGCTATAAACAATGAAACAAATGGGGCCCAGGCAAACCACCATGAATAGTAAAATAAAGTCCAGCCATCTTGCCATGACGTTGATTCATAAACTTCAGTCCATGTAGCTGATTCTATAATTGTATTTATGTATGCACCAAAATTTTGGATTAAAGCATTAATAATAAATACTGTTGGCCCAAAAATAAATACAAAGGATAATAGAATAATTGCTAAAACCATATTGATTTGTGAAAGCCTTTTTATTCCCGAATCGAGGCCAAGCGAGACACTCATAAGTCCAATTAAAGTAATTATTGTAATTATTATAATTTTATTGCCGAAAGATTCTGATATTCCGAATATATGTGCAACACCTGCGCTAATTTGTTCTGTTCCAAGCCCAAGAGATGTTGTGACACCAAATATAGTTGTGAGAATTGCAATTACATCTATTGTTATTGAAAGAGCTTTATTATTTGCAACTTTTGAGCCTAATAGTGAGCTTACTCTAAATGGTAATTTTTTATTATAAGTTGCATATGCGAAGCATAATCCTAAAGAAGAATATATTGCCCATCCATGAAGCCCCCAATGTAAATTTGCTAAACCAATCGCTTTGCCAGCGTTATAGGAAATATCATTTTCAATCATTCCAGGATAAGAGCTCAAATGCATTATTGGTTCAGCTACTCCATAAAATAAAAGTCCGATACCCAATCCAGCACTAAACAACATTGCAATCCAATTAATGTATGAATATTTTGGTATTGCATTATATCCACCCAACCTAATGTCTTTATATTTGGTAAAAATTAAAAAGATGGAGAAAATTAAAAAGCCATTAGCAAGAAGGATTATCATCCATCCAAGATATTTTGATAAAAACGTTTGTAATTGATTAAAAATTACAGACGATATTGCAGGATTAAAAGAGACAATAAAAGATATAACAATTATTAACGATGCAGATATTAAGAATCTTGGTTTACTAATGTTGTTCATTTTTTAAGTATCTAACCTTTAATTAAGTGAAACATAATTATTTTGATTAATCTAGTTATAAATATTATGAATAATTATTTATGTACACAATATATATAAATTTGCATCATTTTTTTATGATGTTATCATTATTGCAAGACCGATTTACAGAAATTGCTGGTCTTTAAATATGGCTAAACTTCTCTAGGGGGAAAATCTCTGGGTACCAGGCTTGTTTATTTTGCAATTTATATTAACTAACTATGAGGATTCATATGTTTAATTTAATTAATACAAAAGAACAATTAAATAAAATTAAAAATAAGCTTTCCTTGGGTGTTTTAGGTGCGGTGGCCGCTGTTGTACCTCAGACAACTGAAGCTCAAGATAGGCAAATTGAAGAAGTTGTAGTTTCTGCTACTAAGAAGGACGAAAGTGCTTCAAAAGTTCCAGTAACTGTAACAGCTTTAACTGAAGAAACTTTACAGGAAATCAATGTTGCTAACTTTGATGAATACATCGAGTATTTACCGAATGTTACTAATGGTGGTAGAGGTCCTGGACAATCAACAATCTATATTAGAGGAATGTCTGTTGACCCTGTAAACGTTTTCTTATCAGCTGCGCAAGGATCTGCTCCTAACGTTGCTCTATATTTAGACGAGCAACCTATCCAAGTTCCAGGTAGGAACTTAGATGTATATGTAGCAGACATGGAAAGAATTGAGGTTCTGCCTGGGCCACAAGGAACATTATTTGGAGCAAGTTCTCAAGCAGGTACTGTGAGACTTATTACAAATAAACCAAAATATAACGTTTCAGAGGGCGGTATAAATGCTAAGCACTTTGCTACATCAAATGGAGATCCAAGTTATGCATATGATGCATTTTTAAACGTTCCACTAATTAACGATGTATGGGCAGTAAGAGGTGTTTTTTATAAAACACATTCTGGTGGTTACATTGATAACGTATCTGGAACATGGAGCGGTGAAGGAAAAGGATTCTTCTATTCAACTACTCCAACTTTTGTAGAAGATGATAATGCAGACTTTCAAGAGGATAATTTTAATACCTCAGCATATGAAGGGTTCAGAGTTTCATCAGCCTATTCATTCAATGATGACTGGGAGATGCTAGTAGTTCACTCTCATCAAGATATTGATGCAGATGGTGTTTTTGATTACGATCCTGCAATAGGCGACTTAAAAGTTCAAAGATTCCAGCCTGATACATTGGATGATTCTTTCGACCAAACTTCATTAACGTTAGAAGGAAGAATTGGAAAATTAGATGTTGTTTATACTACAGCTTATCTTGAAAGAGTTGCTGAGCAGCTTGTTGATTATAGTGGTTATGCAAACGTTGGTGCATTCTTACCTTATTATGTATGTAATGCCTACGATTACACAACTTGTGGATCTGCTACTACATTAGTAGATTTATTTGATGATAATGAAAGAACTACCCATGAATTCAGAATTTCAAGCAATGAGTTGAGTGATTTACCATTCTCATATACTGCAGGTATTTTTATTGATGAAAGTACAATTGAAACAAAGAATGACTATAACTATTTAGGTGTTCTTGACCCTGAATCAGATGCATGGGGACCATACCAAGAAAATATACCGTTTGGTTGTGGAGCTCCAAATGATCCTTATCCAAACGCATGGTCAGCAGATTGTGAAACAAGACCAGTTTCATCAAGATTCTTCAATGATATTCAAAGAGTTGAAGAACAAACTGCATACTTTGCTGAGGTAACAGTTCCTGTAACTGATAAATTAGATGTAATGCTTGGAGCAAGAAAATATGACATGGATATTTTCTTTAGAGGACAATCTAAATTTGGTTATAGAGGCACAAATATGGGGCAATATCAGTACTCCATAGGTAGAGACTATGAGTCACTTTATATGTGGCATAGAAACCTTGGAGCATATGCAGTTGGACATTCTAAAGACCCATTAAGTCTAAAAGATACTATTACGAAGTTAACTCTTAGTTATCAGCAAGATGAAAATACTCTAATCTACTTTACTAGATCTGAAGGCTTTAGACCGGGTGGATTTAATAGAGGTGGACTAGCTGTTAATACATGCGCACGTAATGATAGAGAAACAGCATATAGAGCAAGTGGAGTTTGGTGTGGAACACCAGGCGAGGCTGGCTATAGAGCTCCGCCACCACTGACATATCAATCTGATGAGGTAACAAACACTGAAATCGGTATTAAAACATTAATGTTAGATGGTTCATTAAGATTAAATGCTACAGCTTACTGGGTTGATTGGACAGATATCCAAGTATCTCAATTTGATCCAGGTCTTATAAGCTTATTAACATTTATTGAAAATGCTGCTGATGCTGAAATATCTGGTTTTGAAGCAGATGTTCTTTGGTATCCAACAGATACTTTAACTGTTGCTGGAGCAATTTCGCTAAATGATACTGAAATCACAAATGATTTATCTCAAACAATTGAGATAACTGGTGTTGGAAGTTCATTACCATTAGCGCCTGAAACTCAATATAACGTTAGAGTGAGACATGATTCTGAAACAAGTGGAAGACCCTCATACTCACAAATCGTATATAAGTATTCTTCAGATACAACTAGTTCAATGGAATTAGCAAAGAGCTTGCCACAAGACTCATATGCTATTGTTGACTTAGCTTATGGTATTTCAATGACTGACAATACAGATATTGAATTCTTTATCAGAAATGCTACTGATGAAAGAGCTAACCTTTACTATAATGATCAAGATGATATTCCAAGAATATCAACTAATCGTCCTAGAAATATTGGGGTTAGAATTGCTTATAGATTTTAATTAATCTTTAAATTAAAAAGGCCAGTTTTTCTGGCCTTTTTTTTATTCAATTAAGCTATCATAAAGACTATATGTCAGAAGTCATTACAAAAGAAATACAGAAATTAATTATGCTGAAAGAATTTGAATCAGCTATTGAACTATGCAATAAAAATGTAAAAAAAATTTCAAAAAAACAATATTATTATTTATCCGCAGTTAGTAACAGATACTTAGAAAATTATGATGAAGCATTAAAAATTATTGATTCATTGATTCAACTTGATCCTTATTATGGAAGAGCCTATCAAGAATTTGGCCATGTTCATATGAAATTAAAGAATAAGGACAAATCTCTTAAGGGTTATATTAGAGCAGTTCGTCATAATCCATCTTTACAAGCTTCGTGGTTGGGTATTTTGGCTATTAATACTAAAAATGATGGATTAATTAATTTAGCACAAGAAAATATTGTTTACTTAAAAAACCTTGCTCCTGAGTTGAAATCTGTAATAAGTTTTATGCACGAAGGTAGATTAGCAAAAGCAGATTTATTATGCAGAGATTTTCTCCAAAAATATCCACATGATGTTGAAGCTATGAGGTTATTAGCTAAGATAGGTACAGATCTTTATATTTTTGAAGATGCTGAGTTTCTTTTAGAAAGTGCATTAATATTTGATCCAGATAATATTAAATTAAAATTTGATTATGTAAATATTTTAATTAAACGGCAAAAATATGGTGAAGCAGTAGTCCATGCTGAAAATTTCTATAAAAAACATCCTGAAAATATTAACGCAATGCGTGTTTATGCAACATCGTTATTTAGAACTGATAAATATAAGAAAGCATTAGATTTATATAACAAAATTCTGGAGAAAGAACCAAATAATATTGATGTGCTACTTTCAATGGGGCACTTATATAAAACCTCTGGAGATATTGATAATTCAATTAAATCATATAAAAAAACTTATACCACTGATAAGTATTTTGGAGATGCCTATTGGAGTTTAGCTAATTTAAAAACATACCAATTTTCAAGTGAAGAAATTTCATCACTTAAATCTATGATTAAAGATCAATATGTCTCTGATGATGAAAAAGTTTTTATGCATTTTTCTCTAGGAAAGGCTTATGAAGATATGAAAGATTTTAAAAAGTCTTTTAAACATTACAAAGAAGCTAATGACTATAAAAGTAAGAAATCTCTCTTTAACCTTAATGATTTTAAATCTGATTGTAAAAATCAAATTGAAGTATGTACTAAAGATTTGTTTGAACAAAAATCAGATTGGGGATGTGAATCACATGAACCAATTTTTATTTTGGGCTTACCAAGAGTTGGCTCAACATTAGTTGAACAGATACTTTCTTCCCATTCACTTGTTGATGCCACACATGAGTTACCCAATATTATTTCTACATCAATGAAACTCAATCAAAGACAAAAACAAAATATGGAATCAAGATATCCAGACATCTTGTTGAGTCTATCATCGCCTCAATTAAAGATGATCGGTGAAAAATATATTAAAGATGCAGAAGTATTTAGATCAAATGGTAAATTTTTTATCGATAAGATGCCCAATAACTTTAAACACATAGGCCTAATAAAGCTTATATTACCTAATTCAAAAATAATTGACATAAGGCGTAGTTCAATGTCCGCATGTTTTTCTTGTTACAAACAATTATTTGCTGAAGGTCAAGAATTTACATACAACCTTGCAGATCTTGCTGGTTACTATAATAATTATGTGGAACTAATGAATCATTGGAATAAGGTTTTTCCAAATCAAATTTTATCTATTAACTATGAAGATATTGTTAACGATGTTGAAAATTCAGTAAGAAAGATTCTTGATTATTGTAGTTTAGATTTTGAACAAAATTGTGTTGATTTCTATAAAAGCAAAAGGGCAGTTAAAACTCCAAGTGCTGAACAAGTAAGACAACCAATATATACATCGGGTATGGATTATTGGAAAAATTATGAACCTTTTTTAAGCGAACTTAAAAATAATCTTAAATATTAATATATTATGTTTATATCTATAGGAGTAGTTTATGGTTAATTTAATTATTTGTGTTGGAATGTTCTACATTCTTCATCTTTTTCTAAAAATGTCTCTATCTCTTCACAAAGTCCCTTTTGTAAATTGGACTTATGTTGGTGGCGATACATCTAGTATGACCGATTTATCAAAAAGAATGGGCTTAGCCAGTGATAATTTAAGACAATCCCTTCCAATATTTTTAACATTTGCAGTTCTATCAGTTGTACTTGAAGTTGATAACCTAATGTGTGCCCAGATATGGTTTGGAGCTAGGATAGTTTATTTAATAGGAGCTGTTGTAAATTTATATCAGTATCCTTTGGTTAGACCAGTAATATGGTTGCCGTCTATTATTGTTTTAGTGATGATGGGACTTAATCTCTGTATGTAAAAAAGTTTTGTTTATGTTGAAGATTAGTTAATTAAATTTTCTTTCAACTCTTCTTTTTCCTCTATTGATACAGCTTAGGTTGCTTGTATCTTTATCAAGAAGAACAACTATTTCATGATTAAACATACAATAATTTTGTATTATGTCTGTTATGTAGACTTTGCTGATTTGTTCATCAAGAAAACTTGTTACTGATAAAACATCATATTTTTTACAATTATCAATTTTTTCTAATGCATCATTATAAGCATCACCATTTGATTGAAGCCTTAAAGTAATCACTACAGAACATTTGTTATCAAATTCAGTTAGAGAATTAAGAGAAAAAATTGTTAAAAATATAAAAAATAACTTATGCATTTAAACTAATATAAAAATATATAATAACGCAATGAAATTTTTTATGTTTTTATTATTTATATTTATTTTTGATGTTAATGCTGATCAAAGATTTTCGTTTGGAGCTTATAGCCATTTTAATGAAAAAAAAGAACATACTGACAATCCATACTTGATTGCTTATGATTTTCATGAAAAAAATAAATATTATGGAATATCATTTTTTAATAACTCATTTGATCAAAAAACAAAATATATATATCGAGGTAGAAAGTATTCAACCCTTAAAAAAAATTTCCATTATGAAATTAATTATGGGTTAATACATGGCTATAAAGGTGAATATTATGATCGTATACCTATTAATACAAAAAATGGTTACGGGATTGGTTTTATTCCCAGCATACATTATGAAGACTCATCAAAAAAAACTTCGTACGGCATTCACTTGTTTGGATCAGCTGGAATTTTGTTAACTTTTTCAATAAAAAATTAATAATTATTTAACAATTTTAAATTTTAAGTATATATTTATATTATGAATAACTCATTTATACCTCCAGATAGAATTTTAATGGGTCCTGGCCCATCTGATGTTCATCAAAGAGTTCTCAAGGCTATGTCCAGAAATACTATTGGACATTTAGATCCTTCATTTGTTTCTATGATGGATGAAGTAAAAGAAATGTTGCGATATGCATTTCAAACTAAAAATGATTTAACTTTTGCTGTCTCTGCACCTGGAAGTGCTGGAATGGAGTGTTGCTTTGCCAATTTAATTGAACCAGGTGATAAAGCAATTATTTGTCAAAATGGTTATTTTGGCGATCGGATGAAAGAGAATGTTGAGCGCTTTGGAGGTGTTGCAGTAATTGTTCATGATAAATGGGGCACTAAAATCGATATTAATAAAGTTGAAGATGCCTTAAAAGAACATCCTGATGCTTCAGTGCTAGGATTTGTCCATGCAGAAACTTCAACTGGCACTAAATCAGATCCAAAAGAGTTAGTTGAGCTTGCTCATAAATATGATTGTTTAACTATTGTTGATACTGTAACTGGATTAGCCGGTGTCGAATTATTAGTCGACGAATGGAATATAGATGCAATCTATAGTGGAACACAAAAATGTTTATCATCTCCTCCAGGATTATCTCCAATAAGTTTTAATAAAAGGTGTGAAGAAAAAATTAAAAATAGAAAAACAAAAGTTGCTAGTTGGTTTTTAGACCTTAATTTAATTATGTCCTACTGGGATGGCGAAGGAAGTAGAGCCTATCATCATACTGCACCAATAAACAATTTATATGGTCTTCATGAAGCTCTTGTTATGTTAAGTGAAGAGGGAATTGAGAATTCATGGGCAAGACATAGAAAGATGCATGAAGTCCTTTTAGAAGGCCTTAACAACCTTGGTATTGAATTTCTCGTTGATGAAGCCGATCGATTGCCTCAAATGAATACTATTGTTATACCTGATGGAGTAGATGATCTTAAAACGAGAAAAACTTTATTAAATGAACATAATCTTGAGATTGGTGCCGGCCTTGGTGATTTAGCCGGAAAAGTATGGAGAATAGGACTGATGGGA
>CETK01158851.1_pt1 | contig 14462 bp, 10 predicted proteins | sample 361431 | NCBI WGS metagenome assembly CETK01 (sample SAMEA2622452, study PRJEB7988) | marine metagenome | biome: marine biome (ENVO:00000447); feature: surface water layer (ENVO:00002042); material: "saline water (ENVO:00002010), including plankton (ENVO:xxxxxxxx)" | depth 5 m | reverse complement strand
CGTAAAATTGTTGCTTATCACGAAGCAGGACATGCCATTGTGGGATGGTTCTTAGAGTATACCGACCCGGTACTTAAGGTAAGTATCGTACCAAGAGGATTGGCAGCTTTGGGTTACACTCTACAGACACCGCTAGAAGATCGTTTCTTAATGACTACTGAAGAATTGAATGAGAAAATTTGTGCACTTTTGGGTGGTAGAATAGCTGAGCAAATAATATTTGGTAAAATATCTACAGGAGCACAGAACGATCTTGAGCGGATTACTAATATGGCATATGCAATGGTTGCAGAATATGGTATGAGTGAAGAGTTGGGCTATATATCGCTGCGAGATTCAAATAACCCAGAAAATAGTTATGGGTTTAACAGAAAATATTCTCCTGATACATCTAATCGAATTGACGATGCGGTTCAATCTATTATCAAAAATAATTATGACCGAACGTATGAATTACTTGTAGAGCATCAAGACAAATTAGAATTACTTGCGAAAACTCTACTCGAAAAAGAAGTCATGAATCATCAAGAGCTTCGAGAATTACTTGGTGATCGTCCAAAAGGTAAACATGCAGATGGTCTCTTTTCAGAGGCAAATATAGTGGATGAAGTTATCTCAGATGATGAAGCTAATGAAGAATCATCTGAAGAAGAAATTTTGACTAAAAACAAATTGATGAACACTAATGAGGGTGGAACTACTCTTAAAAATCCCAAGGAAGAGCAGCTAAAGAAAATTGTAAATAAGCCTAATAATGACACTAAAAAGAAAAATGAAAATAAATAAAGATTTATTCCCTTAGTTTTTAATGTTTGTTAGTATGAAAATTCATTTATAAAGTGTATTCACTCAGGAATCTTTTTCTGACAGTAAATAATAAAGTAGAAGGATACTTTCTTTTATATTTTGATACATTCATCCAATAGATATTTAACAATAAATTAATAGTATGTTTAAGCTTTGTTAATTTACCGACTATAAATTCTGTCATACTATTAATTTAATCAGCAAAAGTGACAGATAATAGTAATAACTCCGCCAGCAACCTCGTTGCGCTAATAAAGCAAGAAAAAATCTTTATTGGCATAGTAGGCATACTCTTTATAATAGCTGGCTTATCCACACCCTATGCAAATATTGCAATGTGGGTGGGTTTCTTTTTAGCCGGATACTCAGCCATAGCAAATGATAGTATACAGACTATTGGCACATTTATAGCGTCAAATAATGAAAGACCATGGTGGATGTTATGGTTGTACATGGGAGGTATATTTTTAGTAACAGTCTCCATTAGTTGGTACTTATTTGACGGAGATGTAAGCTATCAGAGACTTGCATCCAAAGGATTTGATGAGACACCCTCCCAATTCAATTTTTTACAAGTAGCAGCCCCGTTATTCCTTCTTATCTTAACTAGATTAAGAATGCCAGTCTCTACAACATTTCTATTATTAAGCAGTTTTGCTACTTCTGCTTTAAGTATAACTGGCGTACTTGGTAAAAGCTTGAGTGGATACTTTTTAGCTTTTGCTTTAGGTTTTATAGTATGGTTGTTAGTTACTAGGACATTTGAAAAAAAATTTAGTGAAAATAAAGCTAGTAACGTTTGGATACCAATCCAATGGATTACTTCAGGTACACTTTGGGCTGTTTGGCTCATGCAGGATGCTGCTAATATCGCTGTTTATCTCCCAAGATCTTTAAGTCTCTTACAATTTTTGGTATTTGCAGGTTTTATATTCATTGGGCTTGGACTTTTATTTTATCTCAGGGGAGATAGAATACAAAAAATTGTCACAGATAAATCGAGAGTAACCGACATACGATCAGCAACAATAATAGATTTCATTTATTCTATTCTATTAATTTATAAACTAACAATAAGCACTGTTCCCATGAGTACTACATGGGTATTTCTTGGTTTACTTGCTGGCAGAGAAATAGGGATGAGTATTATGGGTAAAGGATTTAGTCTTGGTCATCCATTGTCAAAGGTTTTTAAGATGGTATTCAAAGATTTAGGCTCTGCCTTAATTGGTTTATTTATATCAATAATTTTAGCTATTTCAATAAATGATGATGTGCGAGTTGAATTATTATCAATTATAGGTCTTTAATAATATTCAAATTCTTTAAGTAATTGTTAAGAAGTAGATTGTAGCAATACCTGAATAAATATAATTGCATAAATAATTAAAAGAATATAATGATTAGCAATATGAAAAATAAAAATAGTGGGATTGGTCTGTTCAATGGCCTCGAGAATAAATCTAATGTAAAATTTATACTCTTTTCTCTATTACTTTTTGGTTTTACATTAAACAGTAATCATATCTATTCACAAACACTACAAAATATTTATCATCCTTCTATTGCCAAAAAATTTAATTTGGCAGGTAAATCAATTAAATATAAAACTGCAATATTTATAAATTTTGATTCAGAAGAAAAACCAGATTTTTACCACTTTGAAAATCAAATATCCTTAGATATTTATAAAGGAAATAAATTCAAATTAGAAGGTTCATTCAAATACCGTAGGTATAATATTTTTGATGAAAATATAACAAATGAGTTTAGACCAGCCCAAACAATCAAATTTTCAAAAAAATCAAACGGTCTAATTCTTGATAACAGTTTTAAATTTGAGCAAAGATTTAGAGAAACATACAGCAATAGATGGCGCTATAAATTTCAAATTGGTGGGTTGAATAGAAAATCTAAAATTTTTTCAGGCAAGCTGAATAATGAATTTTTATACACCTTTAATAAAGATAAAACAGGGTATGAGAATAGATTTTTGATAACTTTATCTGATAATATTATGAATCTTCCGGTTTCATTTAGTATCCAGCATCGTCTCAAGAATATTTTCTCCGAAAAGGATCTAAAACATTTGATTGTTTTTAAAACAGATTTTTCTTTTTAAGTACAAAATAACTTTAGTTTGTTTTATTGTTAACAATTTGGTAACATTAAGTTAATGATTTATTAACAAAGAATAGACATGTATCAAAAGTACTACAGATTAGGCTTATCTTATTTTATGAATAAGAGTTTAATGGGCCTAAAAAAGCCTTCTATAACTACATATTTACTTTATTTTATCTTTATGGGTACAGTAATTGCTATTTCTAGTTTTATCTAAAGCCGCATAAATCCATCTACAATAATTAGCTAAAAAATAAATCTTGCTGATGAATAATCTCTTTCATTACCAGTGAGTTTGAGTATACATTATTATATTGCTTCATTTTCTTCCCTTTTTCCTCGTTCTTAACCATATTTAATTAGGTTCATTCATTTATCTAGTTAAGAGCAGACTCCACTAATGTTATATTAACATCTTATGTACGTGCATTTGCTGATAATTACATTGGATTCAGTCTTGGACGGCTCTTGATGCACATGATTATGTTTCTAATGGAGAAGAGAGCATCATTTCAGTAGATCTGCCTACGGTAGTTCAACTACATAAATACTATCCAAACCCATTTAACCCTAGCACTCAAATAAGCTTCACACTCTCAGCAGCACAATAAGTAAGCTTGGCAGTGTACGATATGTTAGGTAGAGTAGTAGCCGTACTTGCTCGTTAGCATATGATGCCAGCGGGTTCTACTACTTTTAACTTTGATGCATCAGGACTTTCAAGTGGTATGTATATCTATCACTTAATTAGCAATACTTTGGTAATTACAAAAAAGATGACCTTAATAAAGTAATTCCCTACTAAAAATACACCCCACAGAAATGTGGGATGTGCTGATCAAAAAGGAGGTGCCAAGGAATTGGGCCTCCTATTTTATGTCAAATAAATTTTAAACGAATCTACATTATACATGAAATTGTTTGTAAGGAACCGTTTAGTCAGCTTATCCGTTATAATTTATAGAACAATATTTAAATGGCTTGAAATAGGCATCAAATAAGGATAAGCGTGGTATTTGTTACTCGAAAAACTCACTTCAATGCAGCACACAGATTAGTTAATTCCAGTAAATCTGATGAATGGAATCAAGAGACTTTTGGGAAATGTAATTATGCCAATTGGCATGGACACAATTATATATTAGAAGTTACTCTCGCAGGAATACCTGATCCAGAAACCGGCTATGTAATTGATTTGGGACAGTTAAAAAAAATTATTGAGCAATACATTTTAGAACCATGCGATCATCGCAATTTGAATATGGATGTACCATTTCTTGCAGGTATAATACCTACTTCGGAAAATTTAGTACAAGCATTTTACCATCAATTGAAAAAACCAGTCGAATCAGAAGCCAGTAAAGGAAGTGTACTTTATTCGGTAAAATTGTTTGAAACCGAACGAAATAGTGCAGTATATTGTCCATATAAAACTATTTGAATTCACTAAACGAGAGACGTAAACTAATTTAATATCTAAATATGTTATCACAAGGTTTAAAACGATTTTACGACCCTACATTCACTGTTACACCAGAATACAAAGAATCACTTCCTGATTTACAAAATGGACCTGCTTCATTGATAAATGGTGCGAACGTACCTATTCAGCAGGTTGGAATATCAAATTTCAAACTACCTCTGCATATAAAGCAACGAGATGGCAAGACTCAATTACTTGAGGTCTCAGTAGATGGATATGTCAGTCTTGATGCAAATAAAAAAGGTATAAATATGGGTCGTATTATGCGAACCTTTTACCGTTTTAAAGATGATATTTTCACTCTGGATACACTTGAAAATATACTAAAGGCATATAAGAAAGATCTTAATGCACAAGAAGCTTTTTTAAGACTTAATTTCTCCTTTCCTATGCTGAAAAATAGTCTTCGTAGTGAATTACAGGGATATCAATATTACGAAGTAGCCTTTGAAGGTCATTTAGATTCCTATGGACGCTTCAATAAATTTATGCATTTAAATTTTGAATACAGCAGTGCTTGCCCATGTTCTTATGAACTTTCAGAACATGCACGTGAAGTTCGTAAACTTGCGGCTATTCCTCACTCCCAACGTAGTGTTGCAGAAATTACTGTTGCCTTGAAAGATACCTTTTACGTTGAAGATTTAGTCGAAATCTGTCGCGAAGCATTACAAACAGAAACACAGGTCATAGTAAAGAGAGAAGATGAGCAAGCTTTCGCAGAATTAAATGGAGCTTTTCAAAAATTTGTTGAAGATGCTGCACGATTACTATATAAAGAATTAGATAGTTATAATTCTATCCGTGATTTCGTGGTCCGTTGTGCTCACCTGGAAAGTTTGCACAGCCACGATGCTGTCAGTAGGATCTGTAAAGGACTACCAAACGGCCTTAGGTGATAGTAAGTCAATTGTGTAAGACGGTGAAGTTCTCCCTATATTAACCTTTGAATAAATCAAAGGATAACATGATTAACCCTTCAAACTCACGCGCAGAAAGAGCGATTCATTTTCTCTTTTTTGCACTGCTAGTTATATGGACAGCTACCCCTATACGTGCGCAGTTAACAGAAAATTTCGAAGACGGACAAAAAACATCCTATGCGGGTGCTAATGTCGAGCTATCTTCTGGGACTTGGTATTTTAATGATGCGCTACTAGGTAGTTTGGGTAATGATAAATTCAACGGCTCACAAGGTGTTCGTATGGACCGTCGAAACGGTAAATTGGGCTCAATCACAATGTTATTTGATAAGAATGACGGAGCGGATGTAGTTAGTTTTGTTAGCGCAAACTATGGGTCAAACACCGGCAACTCGCTGCAATTGGAATATTCAATCGATAAGGGTGGTTCATGGACCTCCGTGGGAGAGCCCATTTCACCGGGTTCAGATTTAGAATTATTTGAGGTTGAAGTTGGGGTTTCTGGACCTATTCGTTTCCGGTGGATTCAAGGTGGTGATGGGCGTATTAATCTAGATGATTTGACTATTACTGATTTCCTTGAGGCCAGTGATACTCAAACCATTCAGGTCAGTGCTAATGGAATCATACTATCCTCACAAAATGGAATTTCTTTTGAATCAACAGTGGAGGGAGGTAGTAAATCCATACCAATTCTGCTAACTAATTTAGGCGAACCCACTTTATTGGTAGAATCTGTTGAAGTTACGGGTGTAAATTTCTTAGTAGATGATCTTCAAGACAGCAGTTTATCATTTAAAGCAATTACGGAGCTTTTACTGCATTTTAACCCAACAAGTGTGGGTGATTATTCAGGTGAACTTACAATAAAAAGTAATGATCCTAATCAAGCCATAATCAATATACCACTGACTGCACAAGCCTATGGGGTTGATGACGTACTCCCGATTTCTGACGCAAGAATATTGAGTCTAGGGACTCGAGTTCGAGTTGCAGGGCGTGTAACAGTAGCTAATGAATTTGGCGGACCGCTTTATCTACAAGATGGAACAGCTGGATTGGCCGTCTATTATGAGCCTTTGCATGCTCAAGCCATCATTGGAGATTCTATTGTTGTAGAGGGACCGCTCAATGTTTTTCGACCCATAGCTGGTGAAGATGAAGATTTTTTATTGCAAATTTCTGTTACTGACAGTGATAACTCGATTAATTATGAGATACTGGAAGTGGAATCTAGAGTCCCTGAGCCTAAAATGGTCACTTTAACTCAAGTAAATTCAGGGAGCTTGGAAGCTCAACTTGTGCAAATTCCAAACACAGTTATAGAACATCAGGGAGCCTTTCAAGGTAATACTAATTATACGATATCAGACCCTACATCTATGGCTGAAATGCGAGTAGATAATGATAGTGAGTTAGTAGGTGCTATGAGTCCAAACGAACCCATTCAAATGATTGGTGTAGTAGGTCAATTTGCCGGTATTTATCAAATATTACCCCGTTTTACTTCCGATTTAAGTGTGGAAGCGGTTAGCTTTCCTAGTGATTCTATACCGAAAAATCACACTTTAGATATAGTCACTTGGAATGTGGAGTGGTTTGGAGATCCTTCTAATGGACCAGATGATGATAATCTCCAAATGCAGAATGCAAAAACACTTATAGAAACGATCGGCGCAGATTTATATGCCTTACAGGAAATATCTAATGCGAATCTTTTCGAGAGCTTAGTTGCGAATTTAGATGGCTACAGTGGGATATTGGCTACATTTGATCAATCTCAGCGTACTGCTTTCATATATAAGGATGAAACTATTAAGGTTTATCAGAGTCAATTGATTTCCAGTGGGATGAATTATTCGGACTGGGCAGCGGGTCGATTCCCCTTGGAATTACTTATTGATGCAACAATAAATGGGGAAACTAGAGAAATGTACTTATACAATATACATGCTAAAGCATATGGCGAAGAAAGTGACTATAACCAACGAATCAATGCGTCTAGGCAGCTTAAAGTCTTTCTTGATAATCAGCGAAGGAGTGCTAATGTAATGGTTTTGGGTGATTTTAATGATGAAATACTTCAATCTACCTATAATAATCTTACCTCTCCTTATAGGAATTTTGATGTTGATACAGAATACACCATTCTAACTAAGAGTCTTGAAGAAAACGGCTATACATCTTACTCCCGATTCTCAATGTTAGATCATATTCTTATTAGTTCAGAGTTAGAGGACGAGTGGTTAGAGGGAACCGAGCGGGTAGAGAATCCTAACTATATAGGTAACTATCTTAGTGAAACATCAGATCATTATCCTGTTTGGACTCGATTTCAATATGGAACGCCAACCAATCTAGAATCCGAACTTCAGCTCAATAAAAAAGGAATAGATTTTACTTTGCATCCTAATTACCCAAACCCATTTAATCCTAGCACTACTATAAGGTTTGAAATACAAACTCCTGCTAGTGTTGAGTTTCAAGTTGTCGATGTAATGGGGCGTGAGCTAATTAGAATTAATTATGGCCAAAAATCAGCTGGTAGTTACCAATATCAAGTGGATGCTGAAAGTTGGGCTTCAGGGATATATTTTTATACGTTAAGGGTCAATGACCAGTATCAAAGCCGATCCATGTTATTGATTAAATAGGATATAATTAATGGCTCCAATAGCATACAGTTCTAAATTATTAATGTAGTTTAATGCTTGTTAGATTAGCCCAGTTGAATCCTACGGTAGGTGATATTCAAGGAAATACAAGTAGTATTTTAAAAGAAATAGAGTCCGCTCGTGAACAAGGTATCGAGCTTCTAATCTTACCTGAATTAGCTATTTGTGGATACCCACCCATGGATTTATTAAATCTCCCTGAATTTAGAGAGACTTTATATAAAGCAAATGATGCGATCATCGACCAAAGTCCTGGGATTGCCCTAATATTTGGAAGTATAAGCCCCAATGAGCAAGCTGGAAGACCTTGCTATAACTCAGCCTTTGTGGTGTCGAATCGTAAACTTCTTGGAATTCAACACAAGTCTCTTCTCCCTAATTATGACGTGTTTGACGATATGAGATATTTTGAACCGGCTATATCAGTTGAACCAATAGAATTATTAGGGATCAAGTGGGGAATTAGTGTTTGCGAAGATATTTGGCAGAATGATAATTCCTATTTGCAATATACGGTCAATCCTTTGGAACTGCTATATCAAAAGGGTGCGGAGATTTTGGTAAATATATCGGCATCTCCATTTACACGAGAGAAAATTTATGAGCGTGCTGAAATGCTGGCACAACGTTGCAGAGAATATAAATCTCCGCTGTTATATGTGAATCAGGTAGGAGCGCAAACCGACCTTATTTTTGACGGGGATTCATTAGCCATGGATGCCCTGGGCAATGAGATCCATCGAGCTGCCAGGTTTACGGAAGCTTTTATTGATATAGAATGTATAAGAGGTACTGAAGGGGTTAATCTAAAAAAGATTGAGTTAGATTTAAGTGTTCTTCAAACCCATCAATCCAATACGAATAAACTCCAGACATTTAGCGGGGCTGTAGTGTCTGACGAGGCTTATATATTTGAAGCGCTAAGTCTAGGGATACGCGACTACATAATCAAAAGTGGGTTACCTAAGAAGGTATGTTTGGGGCTTAGTGGTGGAATAGACTCAGCTTTGGTGGCCGTATTAGCTGTAGAAGCATTGGGGGCTAATGCGGTTGTTGGATTAACTATGCCGTCCGAATATTCTTCGCAGGGTAGTGTAGCTGATTCAATACAGTTGGCTATGTCATTGGGCATAGAATGTCATCAAATACCTATTAAACAGATGATAAAAGCCTTTGATAGCAGTATGGCAGAATATTTTATGGGTACAGAATTTGGACTTGCTGAAGAAAATATTCAAAGTAGGATTCGAGGATCTCTTTTAATGGCTTGGGCTAATAAATTTGGTGCTTTAGTGTTAAATACAGGCAATAAATCTGAATATGCTGTGGGATATTGCACTCTTTATGGTGATATGAATGGGGCATTGGGGGTTATTTCGGATTTGTATAAATCCGAAGTCTATGCATTGGCAGAGTGGATGAACGAGTTTTATTATAAACGAGAAGTTATACCGGCGTCTATTCTGACTAAAGCGCCCTCAGCAGAATTACATCCCAATCAAAAAGATTCCGATAGTTTGCCTGATTATGACATCTTAGACATGATTTTAAAGGGATATATCGAACAGGCCAAAGAATTTTCAGAACTAGTTCAGATGGGGTTTGATGCGGAATTAGTTCAAGAAATTCTCAGAAAAGTGGATTTGAGTGAATTTAAACGTTATCAATCGGCGCCAGGATTAAAAGTCTCAAACGTAGCTTTTGGTTCAGGACGGAGGCGACCAATTGTTCAACAATGGACAGGCTTCAGGTTGGGTCGTCTTTTCTAAGAATTTTATTATATTCTAGTAATACGTTTACTAAACGTTACAATATCATCTAATTATTTGCACATCATGCGTCTATATTCCCCGGATATACATTCAACAGATATGCATGGAATCTTGAAACTTGTTTTATTCAAGCCTACATTCAATACAATAGCTATATCAATTACTATATTGGTTTTCACATTATTATGGGGTATTACACCTGTTCTTTTTGCTCAAGAAGCTCCCCCAACAATTGAATACCAAGAGATAAAAACAAAATATCTGCCATATAACAATCCTATGCAAGCTTGGGCTTCCTCCACTGGCCCTAGTGTGAAAGACACTACAGATTTGATACCGATAGAGCTGCAATTGGACAGTTTTGAGCGTGATATGATGCTTCGAATTGCCAATATATATGGGACTCATGTTCAGGCTCTAAAAGCACAAGTAAATAATGAGCCAGTGGAGGCAGAACGTCTGATTAATGAATCGTTAACAGCTTCACAAGAGTTATTGGATGAGTACCCTGAAATCAGGAGTAATGCACGATTTACACAACTTTCTAGAGCTGTAGTTGCTGAGTATAGGTCCTTTTATGGGGTTAGTGAAGAAGAAGATCAGGCTCAAGGAGATATATTTGCCATTCAAGAAGACTTTCTAGAGGATGAAAATACCCTAGCGGAGGATTTTAATTTTCCTAAAGATACCGAAAGCTTTAAAACAACCGTGCCTCTTCTGCAAAATAGGCAGGTCAATCAGCACCTTGTTTACTATACGCTTCGTAGGCCGGATGTAATGGAAAAATGGAGAGAGAGAGCAGAGGTGTACAAGCCTATGATGCTTGAGATTTTTAGAGAGGAAGGATTGCCCGAAGAATTAGTTTATTTAGCTTTTATTGAAAGTGGGCTGAATCCTACTGCTAGAAGTTGGGCATCGGCAGTGGGAATGTGGCAGTTTATTTCAGCTACAGCCCGAATTTATGGAATTGAAATAAATTGGTGGGTAGATGAACGAAGAGACCCTGAAAAAGCTACCAGAGCCGCAGCACGACATCTTAAAGACTTATACAATGTATGGGGTGATTGGCACCTAGCTATGGCCAACTACAATATTAGTCCTCGTGGTTTAAATAGAGCCATTACCCGTGCGGGTGGAGTCAAAGATTATTGGGCGGCCTATCCTTATCTTCCCCGCGAGACCAGAGGTTACGTACCGGGTTTTATTGCCACAACCATGATTAATTTGAGTCCAGAGGACTTTGGCTTTCAAACTAACTACGACCAAGAACCATATTCCTATGAGACTGTGGAGGTTGATGGCCTTATTTCTTTAGAGCTTCTGGCGGAAGCTATGGGCTTACCTACAGAAGTACTAAAAGAATATAATCCAGAACTCTTACGGTGGGCAACCCCTCCTGGTTCGAAGTATTCGCTAAAGGTACCGGTTGGTAAAGCGAATTATTTATTAGCTATCTATGACAGTTTGCCTCTAGAAAATAAAAATCAAAGCATTACCATGCATACTGTACGAAGAGGGGAATCTATTGGCCTCATAGCACGTAAATATGGTACAACGGTTAGCGGTATTTATGCAAGTAATGATAATCTGTCTAATATTATTTATCCGGGGCAGGTGATTGCGGTACCATTACCATCAGGATCTATTAATCAACTATCCGTTAATCGACCCAGTAATCAACGAAGCGGAACAGTGACAACACGATCGAGTTCATCGAGCAGTTCTATTCCACCCAACTCAGTCAAGTTATTGTATAAAGTAAAAACAGGTGATACAATTGGTCATATTGCCGAATGGCATGACGTTCGTGCATGGGAAATAAGAAGCTGGAATGGGATAGGGAATACTATTCGGGTAGGACAAAACTTAACCATGTATGTAGCAAATAATCGTAAAGAATATTACAAAACTATAAATAGTCTTAGTTTTAACGAAAAACAAGATTTAGAACGTCGCCAAAAAGGGGGTGAAAATATTTTCGGGGGACAAGATATCTTTACTTATGTTGTCAAGCGAAATGATACATTATCCGCGATTGCTCGTAATTTTAGAATGTCAACAAATCAATTACGTGAACTTAATGACTTATCAGGGTCCACTATATATATCGGACAAGTACTTAAGGTTCGATAATAATGTTCAAAATACCTTTAAACCTGTTACGAAATGCTCGTAAAACGCTATTTTTTGGACTTATTTTTCTCCTGGCTATTTCGTCTGCAGCTTACCAACAAAAGGATCTTTTTTTTCGAATAAAACAAAGTTTAGAAATTTATTCTGAGGCATTTAGTTTAATTGTGGTTGAGTTTGTTGATAAAATAGATCCTCTCGAGCTAATGGGGGTAGGACTAAACGCGATGTTTGAAAGTTTAGATCCTTATACTAATTATTTCGATGCGAGTAGCAATGAGCAAGCGGAAATTTTAAATCGAAGTAATTTTTCCGGTATAGGAATTCAGGTTGATAATAAAGAAAATAAAGCGGTTGTGGTTCGTGTGATTGATGGGAGTCCAGCCCAAAGATCAGGTATTCGTACAGGTGACATTATCCAATCGATTGACGGTCTATCCACTGAAACTCTTGAACCCGAGGAAATAAAAAATTTGTTAATGGGTGAAATTGGATCTAAGGTGACCCTTACCTTAGAAACGAAGAATGCTATTATAGATCAGCTACAACTTTCTCGCGTTAAATTTGAGCCGAAGAGCTTGGGTTATGCGGCATTCCTTAGTCTAAATGGACAGCCTGTCATTGAGTTGAATACGGATACCCAAGAATTAGAATCCATGGATTCTAGCACAACTGAATTAAACCAAGGTGTTGCATATCTTCAAATAAATGAATTTGGCCTAGGTGTAAATAATGAATTTAGGCAAGCTTTACAGGCTATAATTGAGAAGTCTGATCCGCATGGACTTATCCTTGATTTAAGGGGAAACCCTGGTGGACTTTTGCAGGAATCAATTCGGATGTTAGATTTTATGGTCGAACCAGACATCACCGTGGTTGAAACTCTAGGCCGTTTAGATGAATATAATACTCGATATATAACAAGGGAAGCTCCTAGATACACCGGTCCTCTAGTTGTATTAATTGACCAAGGAAGTGCGAGTGCAAGTGAAATTTTATCGGGGGTTGTGCAGGATCTAGATAGAGGAGTTATAGTAGGGGAGCGTAGTTTCGGAAAAGGTTTAGTTCAAATAGTTAAACCCTTACAATACAACAACTCAATGAAATACACGATATCAAGGTACTATATTCCTTCAGGAAGGAGTATTCAAAGCTTAGAGTATACTTATGATACAAATAACACAGCCTTTCAGCGAGCAGATGATAATGTATACAAGACCAAAAATGGAAGAGCGGTACGTGGAGGCAGGGGTATTGAGCCCGACCTTCAGACTGAAACAGAAATACTCAGTCCATTCCAATTGGAGCTGCTGCGTTTGGGTTTAGTTAGTGAATTTGTTCAGCAATTAGAGTTACCCATAACAGCCACAATTAATGATGAGCTTATTCAAGTCTTGACTAAACGATTTATGAATAATTTTGACCCCACTCGTTTGCAGATATGGAATGAGATGTTATCGTTCACAGACCTGATAGGTTATTCCTTGAATGATGTGGATGCATTGAATTCTAATACAAAGGCGTCTATATTGCAAATTAATGATCATATTACTGAATTGGCTAAGGCCTACTTAATCGAAAAAGCTGGAGAAATAGAGTTGGTATTAGGTTTGGAATTAATACGGTTCTATAAAGGAAACCGGGCCTGGAAAAGAGCTAGCCTAGCCATTGATCCAGCAGTGACTTCAGGAATACAGCTGTTGGACGAACTGCAAGATTATTACTCTATAGTACAATAAGTTATGGCTGCAAAAGCCGATTTGCATATTCATACCACCTATTCTGATGGAAAAAAAAGCCCTCTAGAGGTTCTTAATTTGGCAGCGTCTAAAAGGTTAAAGGCCATTTCAATTACCGATCATGATACCGTTAAAGGCTATTTAAAAGGATTAGATATATTAAAATGGAATAAATTACCAATTGAATTAATATCAGGTGCAGAATTTACGGCTTCCTTTAAAGATAAAGATATTCATTTGTTAGGCTATTATTTTGATCCTAATCATAAAGAATTATCGGAGTACTTAACAACATGTGCAGTACAGCGCAGACGCCGAATGAAATCTATGATAGAATGGCTCAACAAAAAAAATATAGAGGTTGATTTCCAAGAAGTTCTAGATATATCCAAACAAGCTACTCTAGCTCGACCTCATTTAGCTAGATTATTGGTAGAAAAAAAATATGTCGCCAATCAGCTAGAGGCCTTTCAAAGATACTTGGTTGTAGCTCATGAGGAAACTCGTCAGCCCTATTTTTTAGATGTCAGTTCCCTTATAGCACTGGTGCGAAGAGCGGGAGGAGCGATTGTATTGGCACACCCCGGGAAGTTATTTACTCAGCTAGAGCTTGAAGAAATTCGAATGCTAGGTATAGATGGAGTTGAATGCATTCATCCTAGTCATACATATAAGCAACATAATTACTTTGTAAGATGGGCTCAAAAATATCATCTACTTCAAACAGGTGGAAGTGATTATCATGGGCATCTAGATTTTGGTTATACTCCCATTGGTACGGTAGCGACTTCCTATAGTAACGTAATAAA
>CETK01158292.1_pt1 | contig 14468 bp, 15 predicted proteins | sample 361431 | NCBI WGS metagenome assembly CETK01 (sample SAMEA2622452, study PRJEB7988) | marine metagenome | biome: marine biome (ENVO:00000447); feature: surface water layer (ENVO:00002042); material: "saline water (ENVO:00002010), including plankton (ENVO:xxxxxxxx)" | depth 5 m | reverse complement strand
TTTCGTCGGTACACCCTTCAACAACTTCAATACAAGAGCCATCATCAATATTTGCACTTGAATTGAAATTTATTGCATTTGAGTCGGTGCAACCTAATACTTCTTCTTCATCACATATTCCATTCCCATTTGAGTCATTTACAGAGCTTACAGGACACAAGTCATTGTTATTATCGACCCATTCTGGGCCCGGTGAATTACAACCAGCAACACTAGGAATGAATGATTCATCACCTAAACCATCTCCATCATAGTCGAAATACCAAAACAGAGAGTTATTTGGATTTTCAGTGTTATCTGGACATGGATCATCATCATTAGTAACAAAATCCAAAATTTCATTGCAAGAAACAGTACTAATGGATGGATTCCCTAGTCCGTCACCATCGCTATCTGAGTAGTATGTTTGTCCGTAAGAGCAATTACCATCATCAATTATAGCTGAATTATCAAAATTACATGCTGTTTCGTCGGTACATCCATACGTCAAAACAAAGTTCCCCTCAAAATTCACTGAAAGCAGATTACCAAAACCATTGCAAACATAAGATGGACTAAAGCCAGATGAATTCATTGTAGCTCCATTGGCGTCCATTGGAATAGTTTGGTCTCCAATTAGTAAAGCCCAGTTTTCAAAAGCTTCGCCAACTTGAAAACCATTATCAAGTCCTGATTCAGAGCCAAATGCAGGGATGGCTGTTGATGTTCCCGTCCACTCTACAGAACCGCCACATACCAATTGACCGTCTTGATTTTCATAAAAAACTCCGATTGTAACCCCTTGAGGAATTTCACTATCGTTAAGTGAAATATCAAGGCTAACAACTTCTGGATCATTAATTAGAATTGTCATGTTGCAGTCAGTTGGAACAACTGTCCAATCTAGGTTATAGCACGAGCCATCGTCTATCGTTGCGTCACTGTTGAAGTTATATGCATTTTGATCGGTACATCCAAGTGTCCCAGACACCTCGCAAGTAAATTCAGCAGATATTATTTGTCCAAAACCATTTGGGGTGTATGTGTCTGTAAATGGTGGGGATGAGTTCATATCAAAATTGTTCGTAGAAAAAGTCTGATTACCAACTTTAACCAGCCATGTGATGCTTTCACCAATGGCAAAACCATTATCTAGACCCGACTCGGAGCCCCAAATAGGTAATGCAAGTTGCTCCCCCTCATAAGGAAGATATCCTGCGCACGAAAGCTGATTATTGTCATTAGTATAAAACGCACCAATTAATGATCCGTTTGGTAGGGATTCACCATTTAGTAAAATAACTTCTGCACCAATTTGAATGGTCATATTTCCGTCAGTTACATCATATTCCCATTGAATATTTTCGACTTCACAACTAGTGTCGCAAGCGTTACAGCTTTCGGGACATGCGTCTGAAATTAAATTGTCATTCCAAGTTCCTTCACAGCCAAAAAAAGTTATTGCTTGTTGACATGTCAGCTGACCCATTGCGTCGTCGTTGTCTTCACATGAAGCTGCACACGTATCACAACTTTCAGCACATACGTCTGAAATTAAATTGTCATTCCAAGTCCCTTCACAGCCAAAAAAAGTTATCGCTTGTTGACATGATAGCTGACCCATAGCATCATCGTCATCATTGCAGTTGTCAGAGTAATCGCAATTTTCTTCTAAGAACGTTCCATCTGGGCAACTATCTCCAGAAAAATTTATTGCGTTTGCATCGCTACACCCAACACTAATTACACAAGAACTATCATCATTTGTTGCTGTTGAATCATAATTTATGGCGTTGGAGCATGTACACCCTAGAATAATACAGGAGCCATCGTCGCTGGTTGCGCTTGAATCATAATTTATTGCATTTGCATTGGTGCATCCTGAAATAATACATGAGCCATCGTCACTAGTTGCTGTTGGATCATAATTTTGAGCATCAGGATTAGTGCATCCGGGGTTAAGTCCACAAACCTCATTTGGGAAACCATTTGCAGCCTCATTTTGGTATAGTGTTGGGGGTGTACCTATTATAACATTAACAAAGCCAGAAATATTGCAAAAATTTAATGAGTTAAGGTCAGATCCGCAGTAATTGGGTGCTTGAATTATACAGTTGCCATTTGAAATTTCGGTTATAATCGTAGGGTCTACGCAACTGCAAGTCTCTAGTTCTTGTGACGAGAATTCAATTTGTGAAATAACAACAAGTCCGTTAGCTACAAAACTGTCATTACCAGAATTAAACAGAATGTTATTAGCCAGGTAATCAATCCCATCAATGTTAATGAAGAAATTAATAATTTCATTACTTTCAAAACCATTATCTTCACCAGGATCAGCCCCCCATGCTGGCACAGAAAAAGCGCCACCATTCAAGTAGCTAGGGCTGCCGCCACTCTGTTCAGTTGCCAGATTATCACATATGCCGTTGTTGTCTAAATCTAAACAGCCGCCACACACATATTCTTCGTTTTCATCAATGTAAAAAACACCCAAGGTAGCATTGGGATCAAGTAAGATTTCCCCATCAAGTAAAATTGAATTTGACATAAAGGCAATTGATGCACTTCCAGTGCCAGTAGTTGATGCAGGCACCCAATTTAAGTCTTGGCTTTGTACAAAAAATACACTTAGAATTGTGGTAAGTATTTTAATGCAATTGTAAATTTTTTTCATAGACAATGGTTTAATTTCTAAAATTAAGGTTGGGAATCATTTTACGTAGTGCAAATACAAGATACAAAATTTATTATTATTGTTACGTATAGGATGAAGCAAAAATAAATTAATTACTCAAACAGCTGTTAATATCAGATACTCATAATTTCTCATTTATGTAATATTCTTTAAAAAATCATGTAGTTTTGATATTGAAATGAAAAAAAATAACTTCATAATAGCTATGAGTGCATTTGTATTAAGCTCTGTAATCAGTATAATATTAGCTCTAATATTTGATGGTTTTTTTTACAGTGAGTCAATACCTATTATTTTGATAATTTCCATAATAATTTCCGTAAATATAGTTACAATAATAGCATTCTACTTTTTATTTAAAAAATCAATTAATCCAAACGCTGATCATGTTGTAAGGAAATCAAAATCTAATGAAAAGTATAGAAGAGAGTTCCTGGGGAATGTTTCTCACGAACTAAAAACTCCGATTTTTAACATACAGGGTTATGTGGAAACTCTTTTGAGCGGTGCTCTTTATGATAAGAAAGTTAATAAAAAATACCTTAAAAGAACAAGCAAGAGCATAGACAGATTAATATATATTATCAAAGATCTGGAGTCAATTAATCAGTTAGAAATAGACGAACTTAGACTTGAATTTACTAATTGGAAATTAAAAAATCTAATTAGTGAAATTGTTGAACAATTTGAAATCAAAGCCAAAGAAAAGAAAATTAAACTTATACATAATTCCAATACCACCAACTTTTTTGTTTGTGCTGACAAAGGAAAAATTTCTCAAGTTTTATCTAACCTCATATCGAACTCTATAAAGTATGGCAAAAGAGGCGGAGTAACTAAAATTGGTTGTCATCAAACAAAAGAAAAATGTATTGTGTATGTAAAGGATAATGGAATTGGTATCGCAGAAAAAAATATTGCCAGACTATTTGAAAGGTTTTACAGGGTTGACAAAAGTAGATCACGTGATCAGGGTGGAACAGGACTAGGACTTGCGATTGTTAAGCATATAATTGAGGCTCATAAAGAGAATGTATTTGTCAAAAGTACTATAAAAAAAGGTACTAAGTTTTCATTTTCTTTATCATGTAAAAATTGTAACAAAAACCACAGCTAAATTATAGTTTAATGATTCAATTTTAATAATTTTACAAAAAAAACATTATGAAAAAAATTATTATTATCACAACATTTTTGTTAATAGTATGCTGTAAACAAAAGAGTGAAAGCCCAGTTGTGTCTGAGCAATCCTTCACATCTTCCAAGGTATTTTTTAAAAATTTAAATGATGGTGACACTGTTGTTAGCCCAGTTGTTGTTGAAATGGGTGTTACTAGTATGAAAATTAAGCCCGCAGGAGCTCTTGAGGTTGGAACTGGACATCATCATATTATAGTAGATGGAGGCTTCATTAACTATGGTGAAATCATTCCTATGGACGAAACACATTTACATTATGGAAAAGGTGACTCAGTTGCTCAGGTTAACTTGTCGAAAGGTGAACATACTTTATCTCTTCAATTTGCCAATGGATTACATATGTCCTATGGCGAACAATTCAGTAAAACCATAACAGTTTTTGTAAAATAATACTGAAATTAATTAACCAACATTATGAAACAATTTTATCTATATTTAGTTGCTGCCTTATTAATAACATCAAATGGTTTTTCACAAATTTTATTTTCTGAATACTCCGAAGGCTCATCATATAACAAGTACCTTGAAATTTACAATTACTCAAATGAGACAGTTCTTTTGTCTCAATTTGTTTTAACAAGTTGTACTAATGGCTGTCTTAACGGCAATAACTTTTTTATAAATGAATTTCCTGATGGAGCAAGCATTGAACCAGGTGAAGTTTATGTTGTCGCATCTACTCAGGCGGACCAGTTAATATTGAACGAAGCAGATTTCACATTTCAGTACTGTTGTGGTAATGGGGACGATGTCTATGCTTTAATGTTGTCAGGTTTAACAGGCGACTTTTTTGATGCGGAAAATGCCCTAGATATAATTGGTGACGAAACAACTTGGCAAGAGGGAGTCGGTTGGGATATCGCTGGTGTATCTGAAGCAACTAAAAATCACACAATTGTTAGAAAAAGTACAGTCTCTGAGCATAATGCAGGAAACTGGTCACTTTCAGCCGGTACTAACATTGATGATTCTGAGTGGATAGTTTTGGAGATAGATGATTGGAGCAATATAGGCTTTCATAATTTTGACGATATTTTAATTGACATATACGGTTGTACTGATTTTCTGGCAAATAATTACAATCCATCTGCCACAATTGACGATGGGAGTTGCGATTATGGAACTGTATTTTACAACGGATGTTATACTTGTGATCTTGCAGCTAATTTCTTTGACTTCAGCTATTTAATAACCGAATCAAATATGTCTATAGCAATTACAGAGGTAGAAAACCTGTTAGTTGGGGACACTATTGGAGTTTTTTATATTGGCATTGACAATGTAATTAAATGTGGTGGTTCAAGTGTATTTGAAGGAGATAATATGGCAATTTCTGCATGGGCAAATAGCTCTTTGGGTTCTAATTACAATGGATTTAATAGTGGTGATACGTTCATATTTCTATTGCTCAGAGATGGCGTTGTTTATGACATGTCATTTGAAATGAATAATAATCCCCCTTTTACGAATGTTTTCGGAAGTAATGCTTTTGGTCAAATAACCGAATTTACAGTTGCTGGTGAATTTATGGAAGAATGTAACTTGCCTCTTGGTATCTCAATGGATTGTGAAGAGTTTTTTAATATTACAGAGCTAGACTACGAACCTAAATCTATTTTAACAACTGACATTTTCGGTAGAGTTATTAAAAACAAAACAAGCTTAAATAGTTTATTTTTTGAGATAAGAAATGATGGAACTTGTGAAAAAAAGTTTTTACTGAGTAAGTAAATTACACCCCCTTTGTGAGGTGTTTAAGACCCTACCTGTTACACAAAATTTATCATCTTTTTTATAGCCCAGGTCGTTTGTTGCAATAAAACTACAGCTGTTTATGTTTGATAAGTCAATAATATTGATACAACCTCTTGAAGAGCCTCTTTGTATATTTAATGGATTTCTCTTATCTCTAATTAGTATTTTTTTCCACGGAGGGGAGCAAAATAATTCACCATCAAAACAATATGATTGAGACAGTAGCTCAGCCATTCCATACTCTGAAACGATATTTTTTAACCGGAAGTTTTTTTTAATTAACGAGTGTAGTTCTTCTCTAATCATACGTACTTGATTTTTTTTAGTGCCCCCAGTTTCAATAACTACTCCGTTCTTGATATTAATTGGGTATTTTTTTGAAAAGTTTAAAATTTCAAAGCTTAGTCCAAATAATATATATTTTTGCTTTTTCCTTTCACAATCTAATATGTTTTGTTTTAGTTTCTCGGTATTTTTTAGGTAAAAACCACTTTCTATATTTTTATTAATTTCAATCAACTTATTACACATAAATGCAAGAGACGAGGAGGGCTTTTCAACTAAGCTTGGAACTAAGCAAAAAAGCTTGTTATTATTAAAGTTTTTAAAAAATAAATTAAATGTCTCAGTTAATGACTTAGTGTATAGTCCTGTGTCTGTTACATAATGCTTTGATTTTACATCGCTTGTGCTTCCACTGCTCTCAAAAACAATTTTATGGTTGTCTAAAGAGGAAATAATTTTATTTGTTTTGAAGAAATCAATTGGAAGGAAGGGAACTGAGAAATAATCTTTAACATCGTCTGGATTGACACCTAGGCCATCGACAAATTTTTGATAGAGCTCACAAAATTTGTATTGAAATTTAAATATATCAATTGCACATTCATTAAATTCCGTTTCAGATTTGATATTAAATATTTTCTTTGAATAGTTATTTATATCCATAATTTTATAAAAATTTTTAAAATTAATAAATTTAAAAAATATAAGATTTGAAAATTAAAGTTTCATTGTTAAGAAAAATATAAAATAGTTCGACAAAATGGCAAGAACAAAGCTTAAAAAATTTGACGAGTTAAAATTTATGAATAATGTTATTCAACCCAACAGAGATGAACTTTTAAATAATGAATTTAAATGGAAAGGTAAGTGGTGTAAAAAATTTAAGAACCCTAATCCGATTGTTTTAGAATTGGGTTGTGGTAAAGGGGAGTATTGTATTCAACTCTCAAAAATATATCCTCACTTTAACTTTATTGGAATTGACATTAAAGGGTCTAGAATTTATTCTGGCGCCAAGATCGCATTAGAGGAAAATAGGACCAATGTTTTGTTTGTGAGAGCACAAATTGATTTATTATCTAAAATGTTTTCAGAAAATGAAATAAAAGAAATATGGATTACATTTCCGGACCCTCAAATTAAATATAACAGAAGAAATAAAAGGCTCACATCAAATAATTTTTTAAAAATATACAAATCAATTCTCAGTCACGGAGGGTGTGTTAATTTGAAAACAGATAGCCTGTTTTTACATGGATACACTTTAGGACTATTGGAGGCTTGTAATTGTCATGTTCATTTTAGTTCTGCTGATATTTACAGTTTGTCAAAAATTGATGATAGGTTAAAAATTAAAACTTATTATGAAAAAATGTTTTTAAAAGAAAATCTTCCAATTAGTCATATTAGATTTTCTTTTTTGTAGTCAATTAATATCATATTTTTGTATAACAGTTATGGAACTAAGTAAAAAAAATATTATTGATTTATTGGATCAGATTAAGCTTGAGGAAAGTCAAGAAAAAAAAATTGCGGAATCAATCAGATCTATCAGTCTCGAGGGTAATAAACTATCTCTTGACATAATTGTAAATAATCCTGCCCTACAATTTAAAGAAAAAGTTAAATCTAAAATTTGTACTCATTTAATTCATTTTTTTAGTGAGTTAGATATCGAAGTAAAATTTTCTGTTGATAAAACAAATCACAGAAAAGAATCCAACAATTTAAATATAGTGTCTAATGTTAAAAATATAATAGCAATTTCCTCTGGAAAGGGCGGTGTAGGGAAGTCGACTATTGCTTCTAATATTGCAATATCGTTACAAAAATTAGGTTTTGAAGTTGGACTAATTGATGCGGATATATTTGGTCCTTCAATTCCTCTAATGTTTGATGCTGTAGACTCACATCCTGAACAAGAAGTCATAAGTGGTAAAAAATACATTAAGCCCATAATAAGTTATGGGGTTAAAATTATGTCAATTGGATTTTTTTCAAATCATGATGAAGCGATTGTTTGGCGTGGACCAATGGCGACAAAAGCACTCAATACAATCACTTTAGAAACTAATTGGGGGGACCTTGATTTTCTACTTATAGATTTGCCACCAGGAACAAGTGACATCCATTTAAGCCTTGTTCAACTAATGTCTGTAACAGGTTCAATAATTGTAACTACGCCTCAACAAGTTTCACTAATTGATGCTTCAAAAGCAATCAGTATGTTTAGCTCAAAAAATATAAATGTTCCTATTCTGGGTGTTGTTGAAAATATGGCGTGGCATGAAATTGATGGTGTTAAACATTATATATTTGGACGAGACGGTGGAAAAAATCTTGCTGAAAACAAAACTATTCCTCTTCTTGCTGAAATTCCTTTACATCAAAGTATTAGAGAGTCAGGAGATGTTGGAAGGCCGGCGGCTTTACAAAACAGTAAGTTATCTAAAATATTTGAAAATTTGTCAAAAAATCTTGTAAGTCAAATAAATGATAGAAATGATAAACTTCCAACAACAAAAAAAGTTGAAATTAGTCACAATAGAGGATGTAAATAGTTATTTTTGTTAGAGTTATGCAAAAAGAAAGTTTATTAAGTCGAGTTAATAAGGGGCTAGAATCAATAAGACCTTTCCTAGCAGCCGATGGAGGTGATTTGAAATTAGTAAAAATAAATTCTGATAACATAGTTTTTATAGAATTTAAAGGTGCATGTAAAACATGTGACGTGAATCAGATGACCTTGAAATTGGGAATTGAAGAGTCAGTTAAAAAATATGCTCCGGAAATTGTCTCAGTTGAAACAATTGATTAGTATGATTAAAACAGATATATTAATAATAGGTGCTGGACCCTGCGGACTATTCGCCGTTTTTGAAGCCGGTTTGTTAAAAATGCGTTGCCATTTAATAGATTATCTTCCCCAACCTGGTGGGCAATGTTCTGAGATTTACCCCAAGAAACCTATTTACGATATCCCCGGTTTTCCAAAAATTTTGGCTGGCGAGCTAGTTGACAACTTAATGGAACAAATTAAGCCTTTCAAGCCCGGCTTTACTTTAGGGGAAAGAGTAGAAAAAATAAAAAAAAATCAAGATGGGTTATTTCATGTAACCACTAGTCTTGGCACTGAACACCTTTCTAAAGTTGTTGTAATTGCTGCTGGACTTGGTTGTTTTGAGCCTAGAAAACCTAATATTTTAAATTTATCAATGTTCGAAAATAAGGGAATTGATTATATAATTAAAGATCCTATGGTTTACAAGAACAAAAAAGTTGTCATTTCTGGTGGCGGCGATTCTGCTCTTGATTGGGCAATTTTTTTGTCTAATAATATTGCATCTGAAATATCCTTGGTTCACAGACGTGAAACATTTAGAGGACATCCAGACTCAGTTGAAAAAGTAAATCAACTCAGTAAAGAAGGTAAAATTAATTTAATAACTAAAGCTGAAGTAGTCGATGTTCAGGGGGGTGAAAACCTGCAATTACTCAAAGTCAAATCCGATACCCAAGTTTTTGAATTGAACACAGATTTTTGGATTCCACTTTTTGGCCTTAGCCCTAAGCTTGGACCTATTGCTAATTGGGGATTAAATCTTGATAAAAATGCAATATCCGTTAATACTTTGGACTATAGTACTAATATTGAAGGAATTTATGCAATTGGTGACATTAACACATATCCGGGAAAACTGAAATTAATTCTTAGTGGTTTCCATGAGGCTGCATTGATGTCTCAGTCTGCGTTTAAGCATGTTTTTCCAGATGGAAAGAGGTCTTTTAAATACACAACTGTTCTTGGCCAAATTGAAGGATTTTAAAGTGAATAAAAAACCGATTTTAATCGATAACACTGAAAACAACCCCAATAAATTAGATGTTATTTCAATTAATATAATTGACTTCGATGGTGAATTATATAATTTAAAAACACTCGTCCATCCCGATCAAAGCCTCATGGAGGCATTGCGTGATGTAGAGTTTCATATGGGGCACTGTGGAGGGATGGCTCTTTGTGCTTCTTGCCATTGTTATATAGAAAAAGACAATATCAAACTCAATGACATATCCTCTGAGGAAGAGGATATGTTGGATCAATTATTTACATTTAATCAAACAAAAAGTAGATTGATTTGTCAAATTCCGCTTGAAAAGTCATTAGACGGTATTACAATTCGAATCGTTAAAGACTAGATTTAATTTTTTTGGGTATTTGACAAACCGGTATTGGAATCATCTTGTGTTTATTGACTTTATTCAAAGACTCATAAATTTTGATAACTTTTTTTTGTCTCTCTGTTATTTTGTTTTTATCACCATCAAAATTCATAGCCCACTCTAATTCCTGATATGTTGCCCCAATCTGATTTTCATCATTTCTTCCATCATCCCATAGACCGTCTGTTGGTGGATAATTTAATATATTTTCACTAACTCCTGAAAATTGCGCTAATTTTTTAACCTCAGATTTATTCAGGTCAGCAATAGGGCTTATATCAACACCCCCATCTCCATATTTTGTGTAAAAGCCTATACCAAAGTCTTCAACCTTGTTTCCTGTACCAACCACAATTCCGTTTTTTGCTCCGGAAATTTGATAAAGTGTTGACATTCTTAGCCGTGCCCTTGAGTTTGCTAAACTTAAATTTGTTTTTAATTTTGGTTCAAATAAATCTTTGAAACTTTCGAAGAGACTGCTAAGGTCTAAGTAAATCGATTCAATATTGGCATGTTTACTTTTTAAAAATTTCGCGTGGTTTATTGCATTATCAATTTCAATTTTCTTTTGATGTATTGGCATGAGAACAACTGCAGTATGAATGCCCGTCAATGCACATAGTTTTGATGTAAGCGCAGAATCGATCCCACCAGAAATACCGACTACAAGACTTTTGATAGAGTGCTTAGTTGAATAGTCCCTAATCCAGTTTACTATAAATTCTTGTGTTTTTTCTAAATTCATTGTTTAAAATAAAAAACCTGTTCTGACACCAATTTGATGAAATAAAGCATCGGGGTCATTGTTACTGCCTAGTGCGTTCGTTATGCTGTTATTAAAAAATAGACTACATTCGATGGAGGTCTTACCACCAAGCGAATATTCAGCACCTATGAAAATGGAGATATCAATCATTCCTGCATTAGTTGTTTTGTTATCACTTATCATTTCTTTAAGTTTAATGTTTAGTGATGGGCCAATTCTTGCGAAATAATTAAAATAACCAATTTCTCTTGACCTCATTTTAATATGAATTGGAACAGTTAAATATTGTACTTTATAGTCTACTGTTGAGCTATTTGGACTTGTTATAACACCCCCTTTGTACGTAATGCCAAAACCTGATTCTAGTCTATGAAACTCGTTCAAAGCAATCTCCAAGGCGTAACCATAAACAACACCTGGTTTACTGTTTGTTTCTATGTCATCAGAATCTGTTTGAATAAAATTTATAGCTGGAGAAGCGTATAATCCCATTCTAGCGTTTTTTAGTTTATTACTGAATTCCTGTGAGAATGAAAATTGAAATATGACAAGAAATATTGAAAGTAAATTTAACTTTTTCATATTTTTAATTATATTTTTTTTAAATATACATTATATACTTCAATTTATTTAAATGAATTTTTTTTTAAATTCTAATCTCTGCATAATAATTATTCTTTTAATGACAATAATTTCTTGTAAACAGAAAAGCTTGTCAATAAAAAATTGTGAGCTTGAGCTATTAAGGTTTGAAGAGGATTTTTTTAATTTAGATCCAGAGTCATTTGATTCGCTTATCCCAGAAATAAAAGATAAATATCCAACATTCTTTTTAGATAATAAAGTTGATTATAAAAAAGATATTTTGCTTAATGACACTCTAAGAGACATTTTTGACTCTGTTCAAAGTGTTTTTAAGGGCGAATTGTTTAATCAATCACAAATTAAGTCTGGTTTATGTAAATATAATAGTTACTATCCGAATGAAACTCTCTCTTTTGTAACTTACATTGAAGGCTCATTTGATTATAGGTATCCAGTAGTTTACTCGGACGATAAATTATATATATCCATAGATTTATTTTTAGGGAGCGATCATAGTTTCTACAGTGCATTACCTAAATATATTAGAATATCTCATGATGAAAAATATATTCCTTCTATCAGCTTTCTTGCTTTAGCAGGTAAGCATATCCCAGTTAGCGAAACAAATTCTTTTATTAGTACAATATTATACTATGCAAAAGCTTATTATTTTACTAAATCTATGCTTGATGGAGTTGAGGATTATATTCTGTTTAAGTGTAGTATCGAGAAGATGAACTGGTGTGAAAAAAACGAACCAACTATATGGGAATATATGATAGAAAATGACTATCTTTTTTCCTCAGATCCCGAACTAAATGAGAGGTTCGTTTACTTATCGCCCTTTTCAAAGTTTGGACTGAGTATTGACCAATATTCTCCTGGTAGTGTTGGTGTTTGGATAGGTTTGAAAATTATTGAATCATATGTCAAACACAATAATGTCAGCCTTTACGATTTACTCATAGAGCAAGATTATAATAAAATTTTAAATAAATCAGGATATAGACCTTAAATATGAAAAGAAAAGCTAAAATAAATATCGATTTAGAACTTGATGAAAATAATGTGCCTGAAATTATTAATTGGCACGCTTCCGATAGTGACATTAAGAATAAAGATGCAAAAGCTATATCTCTCTCAATTTGGGATGGGGTAGATAAAAGCACCTTAAAAATTAACCTTTGGACTAAGGAAATGATGGCTGAAGAAATGAAGTTCTTTACAATCCAAATATTGGACTCTTTAGGTGATAATTATTTAAAATCAGTTGGTGACAAAAAGACTTCAAAATTAATTAAAAATTTTGCAAAAGATTTAGGTAAAAAAATTGATGTTGTCAAGTAACTCTTTTTAAATATTCAAAGTAGTCCTGATTTAGACATTTGATTCGATTAATTATAGTATTTCTTCCTTTTTTTTTTTTTGCTGACGTGACAATTGTTTCAGGAATATTAATCCAACCGCTTTCTCTCATATTTGCATCATATCTTTTTAACATTAGATTAATAGAGCTATTACTCAACTTGTCACATTTTGTAAATGTTCTAATAAAATAAATTTCATTTTGAACTAACCATGTCATCCTTTCTAAATCAATTTTTTGAGGACGGATTCTAATATCAACAAGATAAAAAACACACACCAACTGATCACCAATTTTTTTTAAATAATTGTTGTTTCGGAGCAAGATTTCTTCTCTCTTTTTTTTACTCAATTTAGCATACCCATATCCAGGTAAATCTACTAAGTTCCACTTTTTGTTTACTTCAAAATAATTTATTAATTGAGTTTTCCCAGGTTTGGATGAAGTATATGCTATTTTTTGACCAGCTATAAAATTTATAAGCGAGGATTTCCCCACATTTGATCTACCCACGAATGCGTATTCAGGTGTTTTATTTTTATCAAAATCTGTAATAGAAAATTTTGAGTTGATGTTTGTTATTTTGAAATTCATAACTTACTCATTTAGCCATTCCAAAAGAATTTTATTAAATTCATCAGGCTTTTCTATCATTGGTGCGTGTCCGCATTTATCAATCCAAAATAATTTAGAATCAGGTATCTGTTCATGAAACTCCATTCCAACTTTTGGAGGAGTGACCATATCATTTTTTCCCCAAATAATACATGTTTTTTGTTTTATTTTTGGTAAATCTGCTTTCATATTATGTCTAATAGCTGATTTTGCCATCATCAATACACGAATTAATTTTTCCTTGTTATTGACAATTTCAAAAACTTCATCAACAAGATTTTTAGTTGCTTTTTGAGGATTGTAGAAAACTTCCTCAGTTTTTTCTTTTATGTAATCATAGCTTCCTCTTCTTGGAAATTTCCCACCTAAAGTATTTTCATAGAGTCCAGAACTGCCAGATAAGATTAGCCTTTTAACAATATCAGGCTTTCTTAAAGCCAATATTAGTCCAATGTGTCCGCCTAGGGAATTTCCAAGTAAAGTGCATTTTTTTATTTGGAGATCATCTATAAAATTGTTAATAAAGTCAGCAAGTTTATTAACATTAGTCTTAAGTACGGGAAGTGAGTAGAGAGGGAGCATTGGAAGAATTACTCTATATCCAAATTTTGGCAATTTCTCTAAAGTTGATTCAAAATTACTGACCGCGCCCATCAACCCGTGCAGTAAGATCACTGCTTCGCCTTCCCCTTTTTCTATGTAATTATATTTTTTATTCATTCAAAAATTTTATGCAATATATATTTTATTATAATATGAATTCATACTTCAGTTATAGTTATTAACATGCAAAAGTGCAAAATGTTAATATGTTGTTAGTTATTTGTGAAAAAAAATAAGTGGTATAAAGTGGTATAAAGTGGGTCTAAAAGTTTAGTTTTGTTAAGTAATTAAACATATAGTGTTAAAATGAGTTCGTATTTAATTGGTGTACATCAGTGCAAATTAGATTCAAAGAATAGGTTCATGATTCCTAAGGCTTTCAAAAAACAGCT
>CETK01153009.1_pt1 | contig 14468 bp, 15 predicted proteins | sample 361431 | NCBI WGS metagenome assembly CETK01 (sample SAMEA2622452, study PRJEB7988) | marine metagenome | biome: marine biome (ENVO:00000447); feature: surface water layer (ENVO:00002042); material: "saline water (ENVO:00002010), including plankton (ENVO:xxxxxxxx)" | depth 5 m | reverse complement strand
GTTACGCGTTGGTGCGGCTGTGGGTGTAACAACCGATACTATGGATAGAGTAAGCGCTTTGGTTGCTGCAGGCGTAGATATTATTACGGTGGATACAGCCCATGGTCATTCTGAAGGAGTTCTCAAAACTGTCGAGGCCATAAAGAAAAAATACGGCTCTTTGAATGTTATTGGCGGTAATATCGCCACCCGAGATGCAGCGAAAGCATTGACAGATGCAGGGGTTGATATAGTAAAAGTAGGGGTTGGGCCAGGTTCAATTTGTACTACCCGTATTGTAACTGGTGTTGGCGTACCTCAATTAAGTGCGATAATGGAGGTAGGTGATTTCTGCTCTGAATATGGCATTGGACTTGTTGCAGATGGTGGAATTAAGCAGACGGGAGATATACCCAAAGCTATAGCTGGCGGCGCTGATGCTGTTATGATGGGCTCGATGTTTGCGGGGGTTGACGAAAGTCCTGGTGAAACCATTATTTTTGATTCACGAAAATATAAATCTTATCGTGGAATGGGCAGTATAGGTGCCATGCAAAAAGGTTCCAAAGATCGTTACTTTCAGGACGTTGAAGATGATTTAAAGAAGCTGGTGCCTGAAGGAATAGAAGGTCGTGTCCCCTATAAGGGTTATCTAAGTGAGGTCGTTCATCAAATGTCAGGCGGACTACGTGCTGCCATGGGATACTGTGGAGCAAGCAATATCTCGGAGCTAAAAAAAACAAATTTTGTGCAAATATCAGCCGCTTCCTACAAAGAAAGTCATCCACATACTGTACAAATAACAAAAGAAGCGCCTAACTACTCGGTATAAAAGTGGGTGCAATTGAAGAGATACCCATCCGTGATCGGCCCTTAAAGGAGCTATTATTTATTGTTTACTTCTTTCCACCAATGGGGGGGAGCGGCGTACAAAGACCACTCAAATACGTAAAGTATCTTAACGAATTTGGGTGGAAGCCGATAATTTTGGTGCCAGATCCAGGGCTTTATCACAGTTTCGATTCCTCCCTGGAACAAGAGCTTCAAATGCTCATTGACCAGGACTGCGTACAAGTATACAGGGTTAAGGGTGGAACTCCCTTACATTGGAACAGTTCGAAAAAGCAATGGCGTCCAGGAATTCGTTTAGAAAAATGGTTACGTAGATTCTCTCAATTTTTTTATTTACCAGATAATAAAAAAGGATGGATTAAACAGGGTTTTAAGCAAGCTGAAAAAATTATTCAAAAGCATTCTATAGATGCTATATACGCAACGGCACCTCCTTACAGTAATTTAATGTTAGTTGCTAAGCTTAAAGCACGTTTTCAGATTCCTGTTGTAATGGACTTTAGAGACGATTGGTTAGAAAGTCATCTAATCAACTATCCAACGCCCATTCATAAAATACTGATGAGGCGACTAGAGTCACGCACAATTGCTATAGCAGATACGGTAATTTCTATTAATGAATCTATTGCTAGCGCAATTCATAGAAGATACCCTTCCTTGCCTCGCGTTGTGGTTCAAACTCATGGTTATGATCCTGATGATTTTGATACCTCACTGTTTCCTGATAATAGAATTAAAAATAAATCGAATAACCAAAAAGAAACCTCTCGGCTTGAAACAATCCGAATCCTTTATTCTGGTACTTTTTATTCAGATAGTGGTCCGGATATTTTTATAAGAGCAGTAAATGAACTTATCAAAGAAGTACCTTCGCTTGGCTCAACCCTTGAATTGCATTTTCAGGGTAGTCCGATTGACCCATATATCTCGTTAATCCACGAATTGGGTTTACACAATATTGTTTATAACCATGGGTATGTTCCACATAATCAGGCTATTTTTCGCATGCAAGAAGCCTCAATTCTGTGGCTTAATAATGGACATAAAAAACGAAAGCATACTATTACTTTAAGCAAAATCTATGAATATATGGCCACTAGAAGGCCTATTATTGCTTTAATTCCTGAAGGGGAAACAAAAAAAATTTTAAAAGACTATACTCGCAGTTATATTACCTCACCCTATGACTTAAAAGAAATAAGCAGAACCATTTCAAAAGCAATTGGCGATGTTCAGGAGGGTAATTTAAAACCATTGAATGAGGAATTGTTAGAAGCATATACCACAAAATCAATCACACAAAGACTTGCGCATGAATTAGACGCGCTAAATGATTAATCACAACTGAATTAAATGAATACCGAATTATTAAAAACCTTAGTTCGACTTAATGATAAATGGTTGCGATTGATTATTATCGATGAGACTGTTCCAGATGGATCACGAGAATATCAATTTTTGCCAAGACGACTCTTTTTCGGAGTATTCACTTTATTTTGTTTTGTTTTTTTTATTTTTGTGCTCACTTTAGTGTTTACACCTCTTGGTGAATGGGTATACAGCAGTAAAGGATCGCACATTAATAAGCAAATTGAGCAGGTAATCACTAAAATAGATGTACTTCAAGACTCCTTAGATATACGAGATGAACAACTTGGACAGATTAGAAGCATTATACGATTGAATACAGATACAACTTTAAATTTGAATGAAAGATTGCAGAATTTGCTCTTAGTTCAAAATGAAGTGGTATTAGGGGGGATATCCCGTTCTTCTCCGCTAGAAGTATTGAATTTTAGTACGCAGGGTCTGACATCATCTTCATCATTGAAAAGTGAACTCATATTTCCCACCGCCTATCCAGTCGATGGCACTATCTCGAGACCATTTAACCCCGAGGAAGAGCATTATGGATTAGATATTGCGGCTACGGATGGCAAAATGGTTAGAGCTTTGGCTGAGGGAACAATCGTAAATATTAATTGGACGATAGCGAATGGTTATGTAATATCTATCCAACATACCAATGGTCTTTTGAGCGTTTATAAACATTGCCGAACTTCTTATAAGCGAGAAGGAGATGTAGTGCTTAAGGGTGATGTTATTGCCTCGGTAGGTAATGCAGGCATTCAAAGCACCGCTTCTCACCTTCACCTTGAGATTTGGAAAGACGGTCTACCACAAAATCCCGAAATCTACTTACTGAAATAATAACTACCAATAAAAAAACTAAGAGTATAACTATGTCGAATGAAAATAATTATCCATCTGTCAACATTATTAGCGAGGGTTCTGAATTAGAAGGATTTCTAAAATCAGAGCATGATATACGAGTTGGAGGAGTGCTTAATGGAACTCTTGAAACCGGAGCAAAAGTTATTGTATCTGAAAAAGGAAATATTACAGGTGGTATGGTATGTCAAAATGCAGATATTGCTGGTAAGATAACCGGTGATGTAATAGGAAAAAATAAAGTAACGCTTCGTAAATCAGCAATTTTGGAGGGTAACTTAACTACAAAAATTCTAGTAGTTGAAGAAGGTGCTAAAGTAATTGGACTTTGCAGAATGGGTGACAAAACATTGACAAGTGATGAAGAGTATGTAGACAGAGTGTTAAAGGACGTTCGTTAGAAATACTCTAAGTTAGGTTTTTAACTATGATTTCTAATTGGTTAACGAAACCCTATCGCACATACCTAAGTTTGGGATCTGAAATAGCATTGATACTATCATTACCTATTATTCTTGGTAGCTATATTGATGGATATTTCGAGGTCAAACCATTTGGGTTAATTAGTGGTGCACTACTTGGGATAATTTTATTTTTTTTTCGAATATTTCGCCTTCTAAAAAATCCAACGTTCGATAAGTAGATTAATGAGTCAAGGAATGGGTAATATAAATGAGTTTAGCTAGTTTAATTTAGTTTATTGATTTTTTAGCTATGCTAAAGAAATTATTTTTTAAAACTCCGGTTCTAACTGTTTACTTATTTGTCCAATTACCATTCTTAGTAACTTTGATCTTTTTAGGGTATTGGATTAAGCCTGGACATACATTAGAAGTATTTGTTGCTTATTCAATCGCACTCATGTTTATTGGTCCTGCAATATGGGTTTGGGTAAGATTTAGGACGGATTCCTCTCATAACTTCGTAAAGATCTATTTTACTGCTACCCTAGTTCGCTTTTTATTGGTCATACTATTACTCTTTGTTTCACTGTCAGCCATTAAATTTGAGCAAATGTTCTTTACAGTTAATTTTATTATTTCCTATCTTTATCAATCTGTAATTGAGTTGATACTCATCCATCATAGATTATTGAAACATCCCGTAAAGGAATGACAAATTATTTTACGTTTTTACCATTATTGATTGTAGCGCTTTTAATGAGTCAAACATCAGTTTTAGCGACCAACACCGAGGCTAATGATGACGCGAAAAGTGAATCTCCTATTGACATAATGGGGACAGTTGCTGACCATGATTATTTCACATTTTTTGGTACCAAATTATATCTGCCTAGGTTATTTTTATGGAAAGATGCGAACGGAATAACTCAATTTTCTACTTATAAATCTACTAAAAAAGCTTTAGCTTCGGGCGAATTCGAGCAGGTTGATTATGCAATTAAGCCAGTTAATGGGTCAATTTTAATTGACTTCTCTTTAACATCACATCTTATTTATTTTTGGTTTGGTCTTGGAGCGCTTGCTCTCTACATAATGTTCGCTAGCTCGCGCTACAAAAAAGGAATTGGCACAACGACAGCACCTAAAGGAGCATTTCAAAATTTGTTTGAACTATTTTATGAATTTGTAAGAGATGAAGTAGCCAAACCTAATATAGAAGGGAAGAAGTACAAGAAATATGTGCCCTATCTATTCACTATGTTTATGTCAATAACTTTTATGAATGTATTTGGGTTATTACCATGGGCAGCTACAGCTACTGCTGATATCACTGTCACTGCAGTACTAGCATTATTTACCTTTTTTATTACACAGTTCAGTGGTACCAAGGATCACTGGCAACATGTATTTTGGTTCCCTGGTGTACCATTAGGAGTAAAGTTTTTAATGATTCCTGTCGAATTAATCGGTTTATTTACCAAGCCTTTCGCACTAGCAATTCGTTTATTTGCGAATATGATGTCGGGCAAAATTATGATCATCGCTATATTAGGTCTTATTTTTATTTTTAATGATATGTATGGTAGTATGGCTGCTTACAGTGTGAGCATATTTTCAGTGACTATGACTTCTATTTTGTATGTACTCAAGTTGTTAGTGGCCTTATTGCAGGCATATATTTTTACATTATTATCAGCAGTATTTATTGGGATGGCTGCTGAAGAGCATGAACATGATCACATACATGATGATCACATTCATGCTGAACAATCAGTATAATCATAGAACAATTAATTAAAACTAAATAGATAAAACTATGGGACTATTAGCAGCTGGTATTGGAGCTGGAATTGTAGCAGTTGGTGCTGGAATTGGCATCGGAATGATTGGTAAGGGAGCTACCGAGAGTATCGCGCGTCAACCGGAAGCAGCCAATGAAATACGTGGAGCCATGATTTTGACTGCTGCCTTCATCGAGGGTGTAGCTCTTTTCGGCGCCATCATTTGTATCATCCTTGCACTAGGTTAATTTTTAAACTTGTTATTATGCTTTACCTCTTAGCTGGCGGCGGATTGTTGTCTTTTAATACGGGATTTGCTATTTGGATAGCAATCTCATTGATTGCATTTCTTCTAATCATGACAAAATACGCTATGCCGCCGATAATGGCTGCACTCGAAGGTCGTGAAACCAGAATTCGTGAGTCATTAGAGGCTGCAGAAGTTGCTCTAGCAAAAGCTGAGGCTATTTCTAAAGACAATGAAAAAGCACTTCGTGAGGCAGAGCAAACAGCTCATCAGATACGCAAAGAAGCTAAAGAAGAAGCAGAGCGTATTCGAATTGAACGAGTTGCAAAAGCTAAGGATGAAGCAGAGCAAATAATTGAGCAAGCCAGGTTGGACATTAAACAAGAGAAACAGTCTGCTTTATTAGCGTTAAGACAAGAGGTTGCTCATTTAGCAATAAAATCAGCTTCTTTGATTATTGATGCTGAGTTGGATGAGGAAAAGAATAAAAAATTAGTTGATAATTATATCGACGATTTGTCTAAGAATTAAGGTTTATGATTCACTCGAAGGCGGCAAAAAGATATGCAAAAGCACTTCTAAGACTTTCTCAAGAACAGGGATGTTTGGAAGAGGTATTGGAGGATATCAAGACTATTCATGAGACCATTAGTAGTTCACGTGATCTACTTTTGGCATTGAAAAGTCCAGTTGTCAAACCTTCGGAGAAGATAGCTATATTAGATAAAATCTTTTCAAAGCATATTGGATCTATTGCTAAGCAGTTCATATTGCTTATTGCTGAAAAAGAACGAGCTGCGCTGTTGCCCTCTATAACAACATCATTTTTTGCTTTATACAATGAGGCAGCAGGAATAATTGAGGTTACCTTAAAATCGGCATATCAGCTTAGAAATAAACAGCTAGAATCCATAATTAAAACTTTAGAAGACATCACTAAAAAGAATGTGCAGCTTCGTGCTGAAGTAACACCTTCACTTTTAGGTGGTATTACGATTCAAATGGAAGACACCGTAATAGACGGGAGTGTTCTACATAAATTAAATGAGTTAGAACACATGCTTCTTTCTCAGTAATTTTGTTTTTCGATTAATCAGACCTTTATAAAACACAATAACATGAGTCAAGTAAGACCAGATGAAGTATCGGCTATACTAAGAAAACAGTTATCCGGATTTGATAATGAATTGGATACCTATGATGTGGGTACCGTCCTTGAGGTAGGTGACGGTATTGCACGTGTTTATGGCCTATCCAAAGTACAGGCAGGTGAACTAGTTACTATACCTGATGCCAAGAATGAAAAGGGTGAAGCTGTAACAGGAATGGTACTTAACCTTGAGGAAGATAATGTGGGTATTGTATTATTTGGTTCTTCTAGCTTTGTTGAGGAAGGTCAAATAGTCAAAAGAACCAATGACATTGCCTCTATTTCTGTTGGAGATGGTTTGCTAGGGCGTGTAATAGACCCTTTAGGTAATCCACTAGACGGTAAAGGACCAATATCGGATAAGACTATACGCGTTCCACTAGAGAGGAAGGCACCAGGAGTTATTTACAGGGAACCAGTAGCTGAGCCACTTCAAACTGGTATAAAGGCTATTGATTCGTTGATACCAATCGGTCGAGGACAAAGGGAATTAATTATTGGTGACCGGCAAACGGGTAAGACCTCAGTTGCAATTGATACAATAATTAATCAAAAAGAAACCCAAAAAACCGATAAACCGGTTCTTTGTATTTATGTAGCAGTAGGTCAAAAAGCATCAACAGTTGCCGGGATAAAGCAAGTTCTTGAAGAGAATGGTGCTATGGACTATTCAGTCATTATTAATGCTCCTGCCAGTTCAGCTGCGCCTATGCAATACATAGCCCCATTTGCAGGTGCTTCAGTAGGTGAATTTTTCAGGGATACGGGACGACATGCCTTGGTTATTTATGATGATTTATCAAAACAGGCAGTTGCTTACCGTGAGCTCTCGTTGCTTTTAAAGAGACCTCCTGGACGAGAAGCTTATCCAGGTGATGTATTCTATCTTCATAGTCGACTTCTAGAACGAGCTGCAAAAATTATTAATGATGATGAAGTAGCTAGCTCGATGAATAATATTCCAGATGAGCTAAAATCTCAAGTAAAAGGGGGCGGATCTTTGACGTCCTTACCAATTATAGAAACTCAAGCCGGTGACGTTTCAGCTTATATTCCAACTAATGTAATTTCAATTACGGATGGGCAGATATTTCTGGATACAGATCTCTTCAATTCTGGTATCAGACCAGCCATTGATGTGGGTATTTCTGTTTCTCGGGTAGGTGGTTCTGCACAGGTGAAATCCATGAAGAAACTCTCTGGAACACTGAAGTTAGACTTAGCTCAGTATCGTGAGCTTGAAGCATTTGCTAAATTTGGATCTGATCTAGATGCAGCGACTCAAGCACAGTTAAGAAGAGGCGAAAGAACCGCAGAGTTATTAAAGCAAAATGTATATGAGCCTCTTCCGGTTGAACATCAAATTATTCTTCTTAAGGCTAATGATGAGGGTCTTCTTGACAAACTTGCAGTGTTGGACATTTTAAACTTCCAAGTTGAATTCTTAGATGTCATAACTTCGAAATACGAAAAAGAAATGGCAGATTTAGCAGCTACTGGTTTATTAACTGATAAATTTGGTAAGCAAATACTAACCGTTGCTTCTCAGATTATTGAACAAATTAACGCCGCATAATCCAATTTAGTATGGCCAATTTACGCGATATACGTAATAGGATTACCTCTGTGAATAATACTCAGCAGATTACCAAAGCCATGAAAATGGTTGCGGCTGCTAAGTTGCGCAAAGCGCAAGATCGTATGATACAAACACGGCCTTATGCTAATACCTTAGCCTCTGTAATAGGATGCCTAATTCAAGGATTAGAACTAACTTACCCTTTACTTCGTGAAACATCTGAACCTAAACGTTATTTAGTTATTGTAGTAGGCTCAGATAGAGGACTTTGTGGTGGTTTCAATAACAATCTATTCAAGGAAGTTGAATTATTTATAGCCAATAATTTTGAAAATGGAAAAGAAACCGAAGGCCTTAGTTTAATTACAATAGGCAAAAAAGCGACAGCCCACTTCCGTAAGAGATTTTATTCTATCGACGCTAAATATCCCGGATTCTTTGATCAATTAGAGTACGAACTTAGTACTTCTCTTATGAATGATGTTATGGAAAACTTCATCAATGAACAAATTGACGAGGTATACTTGGCTTATAACGAATTTAAGACGGTAATTGCACAAAATCGTAAGGTTGAAAAGATTTTACCATTAAGAGCTGAAGATTTAGTTGAAGCAGATATCGATAAGTCAGTACAATTTGACTACATATATGAGCCAGATCAAAAGTCTATTATTGATGAGTTACTACCAAAGCATATAAAAATGCAGTTCTGGAAAGCAATATTAGAGTCAAATGCAGCAGAACAGGGTGCTAGAATGACTGCAATGGATAGTGCAACTGAAAATGCTAAAGACTTAGAGCGTAATTTACGTTTGAAGTATAATCAGGCTAGACAGAGTGCAATTACTACAGAAATTTCCGAAATTGTTTCTGGAGCTCAAGCACTTAGTGACTCCTAGATGAACATATATCGAATGGAGAGTTGGCAGAGTGGTCGAATGCGGCGGTCTTGAAAACCGTTGAGGCGCAAGTCTCCGGGGGTTCGAATCCCTCACTCTCCGCAATTAAAAAAGCCCCTTTACTGGGGCTTTTTTATTATAATTGAGTTATACCACTGCAGGCAGTACTCTGTTATTCTGGTTTGAAGAATTCGTATCTTAGTATTTATTATTAAATTTATGACACATTTACTCTGTACAAAATATCTTGGAAATTGTACTATAGTACTTACTTTAGTATTGTTTACTCATATTATTAGCGCTAGTGCATGGGCACATATAGGTTTAAATAATGAAATTGTACGAGATACCGTATATCTTGAATATAATGGGTTTATTGATCGTGCTCTAGAGCAAATAGGTCAAATAAAAGCCGCACAAGTATCCGTGTCCCTTGCACAAAATCAAGTTCAAAAGTTTCGCGATCAACGCTTCTTACCTTCACTGAGAATGGAATCCGAGCATGGTATATTACCAAGTGTTATATCTCCAAGAGGGTATCCTGATAATGAAATATATTTAGATCCTAGTGCAACCTATGATTGGGATAACTGGGATTTCGCAAATAGATTTCGAGTTATTGGGATACAACCCTTATTTGTTTGGGGGGCGGTGGACAAAGCTGTAAAGGCTGCTCAATTCGGAGTTCAAAGTGTTGAGCAACAGTCCTCTGCCACCCAACAAGAAGTAGAACTTCAGCTTCATGGGCTATATTTTAGCTATAAGCTAGCCTTAGAAATTGAACGATTATTAGAGTTAGCTATAAAAACAATGGATACGGTTGAAAGCTCAATAAATCAGCAAAGAAAAGATAGTCCAGATCAGATAAACGAATCAGAAATTTATAAATTCAAAGTTTTCAAAGCTCAATTTAAGGCAAGAGAAGATGAAATTAATCAAAACCTATTATTTGTTAGAGAATCTTGGAACTATATTCTAGGGGCTGATTATACCGTATTTTTACCTGCTGACACATATCTAGAAGCACCAACAGACACTATCTCTTCATTATATTATTACCAGCATATGGCTCTGCTCAATAGTTCTGAAATACAAGCACTTGCTTATGCAGAACAAGGTGCACGAATGTTTATTGAGGCAAAAAAAGCAGAATATAAGCCAGGCTTATTTATGGGATTTACAGGTACCTATGCTCATGCTCCTTCTCGTCCTCGTCAAGATAATCCTTTCATTTCATCGGATGGTAACACCTTAAATATGGCTTTTGGGTTCTCAATTAGGCAAAATTTAAACTTCAACCAAATGAAGACGAACTTGAAAAAATCAGAACTAGAAATGGACAGGCTGCATTTTCAGCAAAAAGCTATACAGGATAAAGTAATGTTAGAAGTGCACGAGAAATATAGGGATGCATCTATTGCTCAAAGTAAATATGAGGGCTCTGTTGAGGCGCTCAAAATTACCAAAGAATGGTTACGAATGGAACAACTAGATTATGATTTTGGTATTGGTGATGTACGCGATGTTGTAGACGCATTAAAACAAGAATTAGAACTTAGGATTGAAGAAAAACAAACCGTTTTTGACTACATTATTAACTTAGCAAGCCTAAATAAAGTTGCTGGCTTGTCTATAAATTAACTAAATAAGTAAATGTGATGAACAGCTTTAGTTATATATATATATTATTGGTATTGCTTTATCCAAATCCTGTGCTGTCCCAGTCTTCTGACGCAGCTGCTGATGTAAGAGAGCTAATGGTATCACGCGACCTACAAATTAAGCAATTATTAGGCGCTGAAGGTACGAAAAATTCAACCATCCAGAGAAATGAGTTAAAAGATATTGTAAATGGTATTATTGATTTTAATGAAATGGCTAAAACAGCATTGGAAGTAACTTATGATACGATTTCAGTAGAAGAAAGAATAGAATTTGTGCAGCTTTTTTCCTCTATTATTAGAGATCAATCCTTAGCAAATTTAGATATTTACAGAGCAACAGTTAGTTATGAAAGAATTGAGGGAATAAATGATTCAGTATATGTAGAAACACTTGCAGAGTGGGATAATATCAGAACCCCTGTACATTACATTTTGTCTAAGAGCTCTGGTGAATGGAGAATCGAAGACATGAGCATAGACGATGTATTTACAGCAGAGTCATATAAGCGTCAGTTCCAACGCATAATCCGAAGCCGAGGCTTTGATTACCTGATGATAACACTTCGAAAGAGAGCGGGAAGAAATTCATAACTTTTTGAGAAACCCTATATAAGTTCTATATTTAAAATAAACACGTGCTACAATCTGTTCCTAGTTCAAATAAACAAAATGAAGGATATGTCTATGTTAGTTATGGACATCCTAAGTACTTAAAGCATGCCATTGCATCAGTCACGACTTTACGAAGGTATGACAAAACTCGCTCTATTACTTTAGCTTGTAGCGCTAAGCATAAGGAAATTTTAGAACAAAAGGAGTTGGATTATCTGTTTGATGTTATCCATCAATTACCTGAGGAGCATGCATCGATTGTAGGTTTTAAGCACAATATACATCACTACCTTTTTTATAAGAAAAATCTATTTCTTGATAGTGATATTATATGGTGTAAAGATCCTAAAAGTCTGTGGAGTAGTTTTTCTAATTTTGATTTTACAATAACCGGAACCTTAGTCTCAGATGTTTACTTTGGAGCATCTAAAGGGGTACGAGTCTTATTCGATATCTTATTACGTAAAAGGCAGCGAACTTTAAAACGTTTTGGTTTAAGTTATTTGAGTCGAGTACAATCGGGTGTTATGTTTGCTCAGGATTATGAGATAACTAAACAAGTGTGTTTGTTAGCTTCTGAAATGTTAAATCGTAAAAAAGAAACTCATTTCCGTAGTAGAAAAATGGAACAAGGAAGAACCATGGAATCATGTGAGTGGAGTTTAGCTATGGCTATGTCGAAATTGAACATTCCGGTATATCCTTGGTTGCAGGGACACAATAGTCCTCAATTAGATTTTATAAAAGACCTTACTGAGTACGATGATGAATTTATGTACGTTAACTGCAAGTACTTTTGCGATGATTTCACTTATTCAATCAGGGGACTCAAGTCAGTGAGTATGCGACAATTTTTGATCGCAATTTTAAGTTTGTTTTCAGGTAAAACAGATTATTTAATGACCACACCTTATTGTTTGCATTTTGGGTGGTATCATCAAAAACAGCCATTCTATACTTTTGCTGAAAATTGTTGGCATCGTTTGACAAATGAGCAACATTCACAAAAGATTTCTAAAACCTTAAACAAGGTGAAAAACCAGTAAACCTTTTGTCACAAAAAGCTAAGTATGGAGAATAGCATAAAGACACCAAAATCTCCAAAGGTGCTAATGATAAGTCCATATTTTGTTCCGCGAAAGAGAGTTGGAGCATTGCGAAGTTATAAATTTGCAAAATATTTAAAGGATTTAGACTGGCAAGTTTGTGTCATTCATTTAGAGGTAAAAGGACAGAAGTTAAGTGATAAGGAAAAGGTAGCCTTAGAAGGAGTGGATCTTTTTGGGCTAAAGACGCCTTTTGATCGTACCATTAACCGTTCTAGTAGTGATTTAGGAGTGGTAGAATTTCATGCTAGTAATCTAATGGAAGCGCATAGTTCGGCAGAGATTCAATCTAAAAGCGAGCCTCCTAGAACCAAATACAAAATCCCCTTACCAAATAGATCTGAATATGTTCCAAAAGACCAAGAGGAAAAAGAGGAAGGGACGCGACCAAAGAAGAATGTAGAACAACTCGATGCTCCAATTCAGCGGCTCATTGATGGATTTGAACGCTATTTACCGATGGATACTTGGTACCCTCTACTTCGTTCCCATTTAAATTACATGGAACAAATTTTAATTCAAGAGCAGCCAAATTTGCTGTGGGTTACAGCTGATCCATGGTCCGGTCTTAGTGTTATTCGAACCTTATCCAATCGTTTAGGTGTACCTTTTGTGGTCGATTTCCGTGATCCCTTTACCTTATGCCCAATACGGTCATCGAAGAAATCTAATTGGGCGAAGAAAGTTGAGAAGAAATTGGAAGCTAAGGTAATAAAAGAGGCAGCAGCCATAGTTTTCACCGCAGATGAAACTTTAAAATTATATCAAAAATCATATGCTCTATATGCCAATAAGATGCATTTGATTCATAATTCCTTTGATAATGATCTTTTAAATAGTTCAGTTGAGCCTGATCAAAAGATGGAGTTTGAGCAATATAATGAGTTATTTAGGGAAACAAATAAACCATCAGCAATCATTGATTTTTCGGAAAATTGTGATCAAACCTCTTTATTGGAAGGCAGTCCTAAAAGTGAACTATTTAATCTATTGTTCTTAGGAAAATTTAGATCCTCTTCCCCTATAGAACCTTTAATTAAAAGTTTCCAGGTAATTAAAAAGAACCATACCACATTTTTTTCTAACATCCGGCTCTATCACATAGGAACTCTAGAGGATCAAGTACAAAAAGAATTGGAAAATCTTGGTTTAACTAAACATTTTTTATCTCTATCGCCAATTCCATACGATAAAGTTCCTGATTTTATTGAAAAATTTGATGGGCTCATATCACTTCTGAACCCTATTCGAAACATGGTTATTCCATCAAAGTTTTGGGATTATTTACCCGCAACACCTCCCATTATTTCGATTGGAACGAATCTTGAGATGAAAGAAATATTAACAAATACTCAAAGAGGGTATCAATTTGAGAGTTTTCAAACCCAAGAAATAGCACAAAAGCTATACGAATTACAGCTTCAAAGACGATCATTTACATTAAAAAGTGGAACATCAAAAGAGTATCTTGAGCGGATTGTAAGATTTAGTGCCGAACATAAGACTAAAGAATTATCGGCTCTATTCCTAAGTGTGATTAAGAACTAAATGATATCAATCACAAGCCTAAGTACAATTATTAGATATCGTGTCATCTAAATCTAACATACCACCTACCTCATTAACAGAAAAAACTGGAGTTGTCATATTTGCACGCATCATCACAACTGTGATAGATTTAGCTTTAGCTATAGCTGTGGTAAGATTACTCTCAAAAACAGACTTTGCGATAATGGGTTATATATTTATGATCCATGAAGTTGCTCGAAATATTGCGGTATTGGGCTTTCCTGATAGTGTATTTTATTATTTTGAACGTTTAACGACTACGGCTAGGAGAGGTTTTGCTTTACAAACCATTGCTATTCTATTGCTAAGTGGTCTTGTGGCAGGCATGGCTATTTTGGGGTTTAATTATTTTCTACCAAATTTACTTAACCAATGGCCTGAAGAATCAATACGT
>CETK01015430.1_pt1 | contig 14514 bp, 14 predicted proteins | sample 361431 | NCBI WGS metagenome assembly CETK01 (sample SAMEA2622452, study PRJEB7988) | marine metagenome | biome: marine biome (ENVO:00000447); feature: surface water layer (ENVO:00002042); material: "saline water (ENVO:00002010), including plankton (ENVO:xxxxxxxx)" | depth 5 m | reverse complement strand
TCACCCAAATCTGGTGAGGCCTCTATTGCATCTTTTAATAACTTATTGAAGGCTTGATCTAAATTAATCATTGTATCCAATATGTATTGCTACAACACCATTGAGAATATTAAAAAATCTACATTTTGAAAAGCCTGCATCTAATATCATTTCTTTTAAAGCTTCTTGATCAGGATGCATTCTAATTGATTCAGCTAAGTATTTATAACTATCTGAATCATTTGCTAACAGAGACCCAAGCGCAGGCAAAATATTAAACGAATACCAGTCGTAAATTTTTGAAAAAAATTGATTACTAGGTTTAGAAAATTCCAAGATCATCAATTTTCCATTCTTATTGATACATCTTTTCATTTCTGTAAGTCCTTGACTCTTGTCAGTAAAATTTCTTAAACCAAAGCCGACCGTTATTAAATCAAAAGAGTCATCCATAAATGGAAGAGCCTCACCACTTAGTTGACAAAAATGACAATTTGCATAGAAATTCTCATCAACAGCTCTGTTTCTCCCTTCGTTTAACATTTCATAGTTAATATCTGTCATAAAGATTTGAGTTTTAGGAAAATCATTTGATATGATTTTTGCTATATCTCCTGTTCCGCTAGCAATGTCTAAGACATTACTTGCATCATTAATTTCAGACAGTTCAATAAGTATTTTTTTCCATATTCTATGCATGCCGAAAGACATTGCATCATTCATAATGTCATAATTTTTTGCAACAGACGTAAAGACCTCACCAACGTACTTACTTTTATCTTCTTTGTTTACTTTATTGAAGCCAAAATGTGTTTTTTTTGTCATCAATAATTTCCAGCTATAAATTTCATAAAATTATTGTATCTGTTTTCATTAATTTGACCATTTCTAACGCCCTTAATAATTTGACACCCTCTGTTGTCTACATGGTTGCAATCACTGTATTTACAATGTTTTGATAGATTTGATATTTCTTTAAAGCCATCAACAATTTGGTTCCTTGAAAAATCAGTAATTTCAATATCTCTCATACCTGGAGAGTCAATAATTTTAATATTATCTAAGATATATAAGGAAGATATCGAGGTAGTATGCATGCCTTGATTATTTGATAGCGGATTAGTTTTAAGATTTTTATTTAATAATTTTGAAGAAATTGTTGATTTACCAGCACCTGAATTACCCACAAAAAGGACGCATTTTTTTTTCAAAAACTCTTTCAAAGCATTAACATTAATATTTTTTTTTGCAGATATGTTGATAATTTTATAATTAAGTTCTTTATAAACCTCTAGCTTTTTTTTATATTCATGATTGCAATTAAGATCCGTTTTATTATTGATGATAAAAGCATCTATTCCAGAATGATGGCTTTTTAAAATCCATTTATCTATAAATTCATATGATGTCTTAGGCTTAGGTGAAACTATAATTCCCAAATGAGAAATATTACTTGCAAACAGTTTTCTCTTATTTTTAACAATTTTCGACAGCTCAGACTTTCGATTTTTAACTTTTATTATTTTTCCAAGAGGCTTCATAGTATCTTGAATAATTTCTAGTTCCACATAATCTCCAACAACAGTATCTTTTATTGACACACATGAAATTTCTCCATGTGGCGTAACAACTAAACAACTATTTGAATAAAATTCAATTACCTGTCCTGTTTGAACTTTTTGCATAATAGGAACAAAATACACTAAAGGAGAGATTATAAAAAGAGATGAAAACAACTCAATCGCGTAAAAATTTAATTTGGATTGATCTTGAGATGACAGGATTAGATCCAAATCACGAAAAAATTATTGAAATTGCAACACTTGTTACTGACTCAGATTTAAATATCATCGCAGAAGGCCCAAATATAATAATCAAGCAATCAGATGAAATTCTTAACAAAATGGATGATTGGAACAAAAATCAACATGGCTCGACCGGTCTAGTTGAAGCAGTTAAAAGAAGCGACATTACAACTCAAATTGCTGAGATTGAAACTTTAGAGTTTATTTCAAAATATGTTCCTGAAAAATTTTCTCCAATGTGTGGTAATACAGTTTCGCACGATAGAAGGTTTTTAATTAGATATATGCCCAGGCTTGAAGCTTATTTTAATTACAGACATATAGACGTATCTTCCTTTAAAGAGGCTGCTGTAAGATGGATGAATGAAGCACAAACTTATGAGAAAAATTCATCCCACAGAGCACTAGATGATATTAAAGAATCTGTGGAAGAATTAAAATTTTATAAAAATTTATTTTTAGCAGATTAAGATTATTTATTTGTAGATGGATTTATATTTAATGGAAATTGGCTTACTTCTCCTTTTGCTTCTTTAATTTTTGATTCTCCTAATTCACTTACTTCATCAATTCTAACAATTGAATTTATAGGGATGTAACTCCGATCGACTTTTTTAAACATATTTTTTAATTTTTCTGAAGTTGGATCAACTACTAGCTGTTTATCTTTATTGAAGATATACTCTTCAACCTCGATAAATCCATACATATCGCTTTGATAGATCTGCTTTGCAAATACCTCGTAGATTTCTCCAAGTTGTATGAAAATTATCTTGTAAACATTTTTTGATTTCATATTATTGATTATATGGGAACAGAATTTGATATTAAAAGTAATTAATTAATAATATTTATATATGACAAAAAAATTATTTATAAAAACTCATGGTTGTCAGATGAATGAATATGATTCTGCAAAAATGTTTGACTTACTTGAGGAGAAAGAAAATTTTGAATTAGCTGAATCAGAGGATCAAGCAGATCTGTTAATTTTAAATACCTGCTCAATAAGAGAAAAAGCTCAAGAAAAAGTATTCCATCAAGTTGGAAGATGGAGAAAAATAAAGGAAAAAAATCCTAATTTAAAGATTGCGATAGGCGGCTGTGTGGCTTCTCAAGAGGGTAAAAATATTATTAAAAGAGCTCCAGCTGTTGACATAGTGTTTGGACCACAAACCCTTCATAAGCTTCCTGAATTATATAAAGATAAAATACATACCAATGAAAACCAGGTAGACATATCTTTTCCAAAATTAGAAAAATTTAATCATATACCCATGAAGGGAGGTGGAGAACCCTCAGCATTTGTTTCTATTATTGAAGGATGTAATAAATATTGTTCATTTTGTGTTGTACCAAAAACTAGAGGCCATGAAATATCAAGAACTATTGAGGACATCTTAAATGAAGTTTCAGTCCTTGCAGATAAAGGGACAAAAGAAATTCATTTTCTTGGACAAAATGTAAATAACTTTAAAGGAACTTTTAAAGGAGAAAAATCTTCACTGTCAAAACTGATTGAGCTATCATCAAAGATTGAAAATATTGAAAGAATTCGTTTTACAACAAGCCATCCTCATGAATTCAAGGATGATTTAGTTGAAACTTATGATAAAGTTCCTGAACTCGTTAGTCATGTCCATCTACCAATTCAAAGCGGATCAGACAGGATATTAAAAATGATGAGAAGAAGATACAATGTCGAAAAATATCTAATATTAATAGATAAAATTAGAAATATTCGTCCAGATATGAGATTTTCATCTGACTTTATTATTGGTTTTCCTGGAGAAACTAAAACAGATTTTAAACATACTATGGATGTTATAAATGAAGTTAAGTTTGATGAATCATTTAGTTTCATTTACAGTCCAAGACCCAATACTCCTGCTTCTGATATGGATGACGATGTTTCAAATGACGAAAAAAAAGAGAGATTAAATATACTTCAAAATAGACTTAATCAACTCTCATATGGATATAGTAGGAAAATGGTTGGTAACGCTGAAGATTGTCTTGTTTACGGTTATTCAAAAAGGGATCCTGGGCAACTTCAAGCCAGAACAATATGCAACAGAGTGGTTAATTTTCGAGCAACTGACTCTAACTTGATCGGTCAAATTATAAAGCTTAAAGTTAACGAGGCTCTTCCAAACTGTCTCAGGGGCGCCATAGAAAATTAATGGAAAATCAATCTTCATTAACTAAAATTACTCTACAACCATCAGATGCTAATGTTTTGATAAGATTTGTTGGCGAATTAAATCAGAATTTAAAATTTATTGAAAAAGCCTTTAAAGTAAAAATATTTCAAAATGGAAACAATATTAAAATTGATGGCATTGAGGAGAATGCTAAAAACGCCGCCGCCGCCCTTGAAAGTTTATATGAAACCGCTGGTAAAGGAATTGAAATCACAAAAGAAACTCTTCACTTATGCATCAAAGATGTTGAAAATGTAAATGCCGAAAGCGATATAGTCGCAATTAAAACTCCAAGAAAAAGCATAATCCCAAGAAGCAAAAATCAAAAAAAATATATTTCAAATATTTATAAAAATGATATTAATTTTGGCATTGGTCCTGCTGGAACTGGGAAAACCTACTTGGCTGTTGCAGCAGCAGTAAACTCTTTAATTAATGAAAAGATAGAGCGAATAATATTAATAAGACCTGCTGTAGAAGCAGGTGAAAAGTTAGGTTTTTTACCTGGAGATTTATCTCAAAAAGTCGATCCATATCTTCGCCCTCTTTATGATGCCTTATTCGAAATGCTTGGCGTTGAAAAAACAGAAAAATTATTACTAAGAGAAGTTATTGAAATAGCCCCACTAGCATATATGAGGGGAAGAACTTTAAATAATGCATTTATAATTATGGACGAAAGTCAAAATACCACAACAGAACAAATGAAGATGGTTTTAACAAGAATGGGTTTTGGATCTAATGTTGTTATCAATGGTGATTTAACTCAAATTGATTTACCCAAAAAAAATGATTCTGGACTAATTCATGTCACTAAAATTTTAGAAGATATTGATGGCATTGGGGTTACTAATTTTGATTCAAAAGATGTTGTAAGACATCCATTAGTTAGAAAAATAATAAATGCATATAAAAATTTTGAAGAAAAATTGAAAAAAACGTGAGTATAAATTTTATTCATCATGCTAATTTTAGTCCAAATGAAGCTTTACTTTTTAAAATGGAAAAAGCATATGGCATTGTTTGTAGTTATGACAATCTAAAAAATAGTGTAAATGTAAAATTTGTAGATGACATAGAGATGAAAAATCTTAATAAAAAATTTAGAAATATTAATAAACCAACTAACGTTTTATCATTTACGAATGATCCTACTGCAAGAAAAATATCCCAAGAAATTGGAGATATTGCCATTAACTTTGAATATGTGAAGAGAGAAGCATCTAATGATGGTAAAAATTTTGAAGACCACATGGTTCACATGTTGGTTCATGGGATATATCATATAATAGGAATGGATCATGCAGATGATACTGCTGCAAATAGAATGGAAAAAAAAGAAATTGAAACACTTAAAAAATTAAATATAAATAATCCTTATTAAATTTATGACTGATACCAACAGCAATGAAGACTTGCACCCTCCTTCGGGAATATTAGAAAAGTTAAAAAAATTCTTTAGAAATCCCTTTTTCATTAAAACTCAAAGCGTTGACGAGGTGAGCGATTTCCTTAAAGATGCGGTCGATCAAAATATTATCGATAAAGAGGCTGAACTGATTGCAAATAAAGCAATAAGACTGGGATCAACAACAGTTAAAGAGATTATGGTTCCAAAAGTTGATATGGTTACCATAGGCATAGATGAAGATGGCGAGCAGATAATTGAGAGAATAATCAAATCTGGTCACTCAAGATACCCTGTGCTCGGCAATGAAAGGGATGAAGTGGCAGGTATATTGCTTGCAAAAGACATATTACCAAGTTTATTTACGGGAAAAAAAGATTTAGACCTCCAAAACATGCTAAGAGAGCCAAATATAGTGCCAGAGACTAAAAAGGCTGATTCCTTACTTGAAGAATTTAAACAAGACAGATCTCACCTAGCTGTAGTAATAGATGAATATGGAGCAATTTGTGGGCTAATTACTATTGAGGATATTTTAGAAGAGCTTGTTGGAGAGATTGAAGATGAACATGATGTTGATGAGAATGAAATTGTCCAGGTTTCAGAAAACAATTTTCTAGTAGACTCAAAGGTTGAGCTTGAGGATTTTGTTAAATACTTTGACTTAAAATTAGATCCGCTTTTAATAGATGCAGAAACATTAGGCGGTTTTTTCATTACAAAATTTGGGGTTTTACCAAAAATAGGAGATAAGATTAATATAGAAAATCTTTCTATTAAGGTTTCGGAGGCCGACAGTCGAAGAGTCAATACTTTTGTAATTAGTAGAAAATGATTTTAAGAACATATTTTTTACCAATAATATTTGGGTTTGTTGGTATTTTTTCATTTGCACCATTTTCAATAAAGCCACTACTGTTTGGGTCTTTAGCGTACTTAATCCACATTGCTATCTATGAAAAGAATAGTAAGCTTCTTAAGATTTTTTTATGGGGAATCGGTCACTGGGGTTTTGGTATGTCTTGGATAATAGTAAGTATTTACTACTACGGAAAAGCAGATATATTAACATCTTTAATTTTATATTTATTACTTGTTTCAACACTAACTCTTGTATTTACGCTACCTCTTTATTTCTTAAGCAAGTATTTAGATTTACATATAGGGAATAACAAAATTATTCTAACCACGGTTGTATCAAGTATATTATTGATTCTTGAATATACGAGAGGCATTTCATTAAATGGTGTTCCATGGTTAATTCCAGGTAATATTTTTGTTGATACATATACTCAAAATATATTTAGTTATTTAGGCGTCTCATTCGGATCTTTTTTGATTTATATAATTGCAACACTTATTGCAATTAATTGGAAAAAAATAAATGTAAATCTGATATATGTAATTTTTGCACTGTTATTTTTTACAATTCCTGAAAATAAAAAAATTGAAACTAATAATTATGATTTAAGTTTTTCAATAATTCAGAGTTCTCTAGATCCATTCAATAAATATGAAAATGATTACTATTTGACTATTGAGCAAAGACTTTTAGATTTATATGAAAATAGAGTAAGTAAAAATATTGATTTAATTATATTCCCAGAGGCTGAGCTGCCCTACTCACTTCAAGATAATAGATTTAATTCTTTTTTAGATAAAATTAATAATAATGAAGAGGTATTAATTGGCGTTTGGTCATATGAAAATAACAACCTTTTTAATTCAATTTACAGCAAAAAGAGCATGGAAAGCTATAAAAAACAAAGTTTAGTACCATTTGGCGAATATATACCGTTTTCTAGCTTTTTAAGAGGCTTAATAGATTTTTTTGATTTACCAATGTCAAATGTATCAAAAGGCCCTAAAAATCAGGAAAACATTAAAATTTTAAATAATATAGAAGTTTCAACTCCAATTTGTTTTGATATAGCATTTACAAATAAAATTAGAAAAATGAACAAAAGTTCATTATTTATGGTTAATATTTCAAATGATACTTGGTTTGGTAATTCAATCGGACCCTATCAACATCTCACAATAGCTAGAATTAGAGCAATTGAAAACAATAGATGGACTATAAGAGCGACGAATAACGGAATAACAGCTATTATTGATAATAAAGGAACGATTGTTGACTATATAGCTAAAAATCAAATAGATGTATTAGAAGGAGATTTAAAATTTATATATGAACCCTCTTTTTACAATAAATATGGCTATTTTTTAATTTTTTTATTACCATTTATTACATTGGTTTTGTTTTCAATTCGTTTTTATGCAAAAAAAAATATTTAGCTTAATTTTATCTTTAATATTCTGTATTAATATTGTTTCTGAAAATGTTGATCCAATTGAAGCAGAAGTGTCAATTTTAGTAGATATTTCAGAACAACGCCTTTATTTACTAGAAAAAAATGAAATTATAGCCAGTTATCCAATTTCATCATCCAAATATGGAGAGGGCAGTACGCTTAATTCTTTCAAAACTCCTTTGGGAAAGCACATTGTGAAAGAAAAAATAGGCACTTATTCAGCAAAAAACACAATTTTTATTGCAAGAGAAGATACAAGAATGCTTGCTAATATAATCAATGATCCAATCGAAACTAAGAATGATTATGTAACATCAAGAATAATGTGGCTGAGCGGCCTTGAAGAGGGTATAAATAAGGGAAAAAACGTTGATTCATATAGAAGATACATATATATACATGGAACGCATGAAGAGGGCCTAATAGGCTCAAAAGCATCGCACGGGTGCATTAGAATGTTTAATGCGGATGTAATTGAGTTATATAATAATATAAAAAAAGGAACAAAAGTTACTATAATAAGCTAAAATATAATTTTTTTTATAAATATTAGAAATTATTAGCTACAGAGGACATTTCAAAACCTAATTTTTCTTTTCTATCCTCATGTTTAGGCGCTTCACCTAGCTTTAGTTTATTTTTTGCTAAGTTTAGTAACATTTCACTTGGCTTGAACACATCATTTCCAGTAATTTCTCTATATTTATTAAGCTTTTCAATGACTTTATCTATACCCATAGCATTTGCATGATGCATTGGGCCTCCTCTCCATATCGGGAAGCCATAACCATTAATATAAACAACATCAATATCAGCTGCTCTTTGTGCAACTCCCTCTGACAATATATCTGCACCTTCGTTAATTAAAGTTAGTATGCATCTATCTACGATTTCCTCGTCTGAAATTTCTCTTCTTGTGAAACCATTTTCATTGGATATTTTTTCATACAATACTTCATTTTCAGGAGCAGGACTTGGAGCTCTGGATCCTTCATTATAATTGTAATAGCCTTTTGAGCTTTTTTGACCAAATCTGTCTTGTTCACAAAGAGAATCTCCAATTTTTGCATGCATTGGTGATTCTTTGCCACCAAGCTTCCTTGCTCTCCATCCAAGATCTAATCCAACAAGATCCATCATTCTAAATGGCCCCATATTTAATCCAAATGACTCAAGAGCTTGATCTATTTGATGGGGAAGGGCGCCTTCAAGTAATAGCATATTTGCTTGAGCAGTATAGCCAAACAACATTCTATTACCAATAAACCCTGGCGCATTAAGTGAGACAACAGCAGCTTTTTTTAGAACTTTTCCTATGGACATTACCGTTGCCAGTGTTTCATTCGAAGTTGCATCTGCGCGAACAACTTCTAATAATCTCATTATGTTTGCAGGACTAAAAAAGTGAGTACCTACTACTTTTTCAGGCCTTTCAGTTACTGATGCTATTGAATCTATATCTAACCCAGACGTATTACTTGCTAATATTGCTGAGCTCTTTACATGCTTATCAAGTGATTTAAATATTTTATGTTTTAGTTCTAAATTTTCGTACACCGCCTCTATGACAATATCGCAATCTTTGAGTCCTTCATACTCAAGGCCAAATGATATAAGTCCAAATGTAGTCTCTTTTTGATCAGCATTCATTCTTCCTTTAGATACCATAAAATCATAGTTTTTCTCAACAACAGAAACACCTCTTTTAAGATTTTCTTCGTCTTGATCAATAATATGGACAGGGATGCCTGCATTTGCAAAACACATTGCTATGCCTCCACCCATAGTTCCGGATCCCACAATACCAGCTTTTTTAATCTTCATAATTTCTGTATCTTTAGGTACATCTAATACTTTTGATGCTGCCCTTTCTCCAAAAAATATGTGAATCATTGCTTCTCTTTGAGGATGAAGAAGACATTCTAAAAATAATTCACCTTCTTTTTTCAAACCAAGATCAAAATCGTCCAAATTAATCGAAGCTTCAACACACTTAATTATTTGACCTGGTGCAAATTGACCTTTTCTTGTTTTTGCTGCCAGGGCTTGAGCTTCCAACAAAATATTTTCATTTCCTCTAGCTTCAATCACTTTATCGTTTTTATCTCTGACTTTTGGATGTTTTTCATGTAAATCTGCAACCTCATTAGCAAATTTGATTGCATCAGCTACAACATTTTCAGAAATATCATCAATAATGCCCATTTGATAGCCTTTTTTTGCAGAAATATGTCTTCCTGAAAGCATCATTTTTAGCGCTTCACTTGGTCCAGCAAGTCGCGGAAGTCGTTGAGTACCCCCACCGCCTGGCAAAAGTCCCAAATTTACTTCAGGCAGACCTATTACAGCTTTAGTACTAGCTATTCTGTAATTACAGCAAAGTGCTGTCTCAAGACCACCACCAAGAGCAAGTCCGTTAATTGCAGCAACTACTGGTTTTGGACAGTGTTCCAACTTATGAAACACTTCATTTAATCCGTGCCCCTCAGCTTGACCACCAAATTCTGATATATCTGCACCTGCGATAAAAGCTCTTCCCTTTCCAGTAACTACAACTCCTTTAACATTATCATCATCTTCAGCTTTTTGTAATGATTCGTAAAGACCACTTCTCACACCGTCACTTAATGGATTAACCGGAGGATTATCAACAGTTAATAGAGCAATATTATCAACAATTTCATATAAAACGGTACCTTTCAATGCAATCTCCTAATTTAAAATTTAAAAAACATTATACATAAAAAAATATTAAATTTATTTATAAATAGTATTGATAATTAATTATAAATAGTTATAATAATACAGTCAGCACTCCTCTCCCCCTATTAGATTTGCTGACACTCTGGAATCATGGAGGGCTTGGTCCCTCCATATCTTTAAAGGAACTTATGAATAAAATCAAAGACAATTTAGAGTTATTTTTTCTAATAACAGTTTTCATAAGCACACTTGCAGCTATAACCCCTATTTCTTAAAATATACATATATATATGAATTATTATTTAAAGATTTTTACTATCACTTTTTTTGTAAGTCCTTTTTTTGCATGCCCTGATATCTTAAATACTGAAATGCGTATTTTGGACTCTACAACAACTGAAAATTTGTGTAAATTTGAAAACAAGGTAATTCTTGTAGTAAATGTCGCAAGCAGATGCGGTTACACTTATCAATATGCAAGTTTGCAATCTTTATATGACAATTACAAAGATATGGAATTTGAGATTATAGGAGTTCCCTCTAGAGATTTTTTACAAGAGTATTCAAATGAGGAGGATGTAGCAGAATTTTGTTCAACCACCTACGGAGTTAATTTTCCAATGTTTGCAACAACTAAAGTCAGAGGTAAAAAAGCTCATCCACTTTTTCAAAAAATAAAAGAGCAAACCGGTCGTTCACCGACATGGAATTTTAATAAATTTCTAATATCTAGAGAAGGTATCGTCGTATCCTCTTTCGGTTCATCAGTGAAACCTGATTCACAAGAACTTATCTCAGCAATAGAAAATATTCTTTAATCTGAAACTAAGACCTTATCCGCAGCATTCAGTGCGAATATTCCATTATCAATCACACCAGGGATACTATTAAGTTCAATTTCTAGAGATTTTGCATCTTTTATATCTAAGTTCTTAACATCAATAATATGATTTCCCTGATCAGTTACAAAACCCTGTCTATAAATTGGGAGACCACCCAAAGATACTATTTTTCTTGAAACTAAACTTCTACTTTCTGGAATTACTTCTACTGGTAAAGGAAATTTACCGAGATTTTGAACAATTTTCGAGCTATCAACGATACATAAAAAAAAATTTGAAGCACTTGCAACTATTTTTTCTCTAGTATGAGCTCCACCACCTCCTTTTATCAAACAGTTGTCTGGTGACACTTCATCGGCTCCATCTATGTAGAAATCAATTTCATTAACATCATTTAAACTAAAAACTTCTATTCCAAACTTTTTTAACCTTAATGAAGATGCTTTGGAACTTGAGACAGCTCCTTTAAAAGTATTTTTTATTTTATGTAATTCATCAATAAAACAATTTACTGTTGAGCCAGTTCCTATACCTAGAACCATTTTCTTATGAATTTTTTTTTCAATAAATTCTATCGCTTTTTTAGCAACACTTATCTTTGCGGCGCTCATGCAGTTATAATACAAGAAAATTAAATAAGTTATATAAATTGCGATTAAAAATAAAAAAGACAGGTAAGTTTAAGAACTCCAAGAAGTATCTTAAGATGATTAAAGAAGCATCAGTTTATGATGTTGCGATTAATTCTCCTACTACTTATGCTGCCAATCTTTCTGTAAAAGAAAAAAATGAAATATATTTAAAGAGAGAGGATTTACAACCAATTTTTTCTTTTAAAAATAGAGGTGCTTATAACAAGATTGTAAATTTATCTAAAGAAAAAAAATCGAGGGGCATTATTGCAGCATCTGCAGGCAATCATGCTCAGGGTGTAGCTCTTGCATGTAAAAAATTAAAGATTAAATGCAAAATCATAATGCCCGTGACAGCACCAGAAAACAAATTAAGCGCAGTTAAAAGACTTGGAGCAAAAGTGGTACTTCATGGAGAAAATCTTGGAGATGCTTTGGCAGAAGCCGATAAGATAAACAAAAATAATAAATATACTTTTGTTCATCCTTTTGATGATCCATACACAATTGCTGGACAAGGAACTGTTGGAAGAGAAATACTAGAGGACGGAATTGATTATGATGCTATTTTTGTTCCTGTGGGAGGCGGAGGGCTTTTAGCTGGAATATCGGCATGGATAAGACAAAATAAAAAGAAAATAAAAATTATAGGAGTTGAAGTTAATGATTCTGCTTGTTTGACAGAAGCATTACTCCAGCAGAGAAGGGTTTATTTAAAAAAAGTAGGATTATTTGCAGATGGTGTAGCTGTTTCACAAGTTGGTAAAAATAACTTAGATGTTATTAAAGAATGTGTCGATGAAGTAATGACGGTTAATATTGATGAGGTTTGTGCCGCAGTAAAAGATATATTTGAAGATACTAGAGTATTATCTGAGCCATCAGGAGCAGTAGCATTAGCGGGTCTTAAAAATTACTCAAGAAAAATAAAAAATAAAAATTTACTTGCTGTAAGCTCAGGCGCAAATGTAAATTTTCAAAAGCTTGGTTTTATAGTTGAAAGATCTGAAATTGGAGAAAATCGTGAAAAGATTTTAAGTATTAAAATTCCTGAAAAACCAGGTAGTTTTTTAGGGCTTTCAAAAGTTATTGGAAAACTTCCCGTTACAGAATTTAATTACAGAAAGTCAGATAAGAATGATGCATTTGTACTTGTAGGCATAAGAACACCTTCAGAGAAAGTTTTTGATAATTTAAAACAAAAATTGCGAAAGAAAAATTATAAATTTAGTGACTACACAAGTAATGAGATATCAAATGATCATCTCAGGCATATGGTTGGAGGCAGGAGTGGTTCATCTAACTCAAATGACATAAAAGAAAGGATTTTTAACGGTGAGTTTCCAGAGAAGCCAGGAGCATTATTAGATTTCTTAGAAAGTTTCGGGAATGATTGGAGCATATCTTTGTTTCATTATAGAAATATTGGATCAGCATACGGAAATATACTTATAGGAATAGAGGATACAAAGAAAGACCAAACTTTATTAGTCAAACATTTAGCTAAATGTGGAACATTGTTCAAAGAAGAAAGTAAGAACAAAGCCTATAAAGATTTTTTGAAATAATTTTAAAATTTTAATCTAAACTTCAAAGATAAAATTTCATTATTTGGATTATTCCAAGGATCTTTAAATGTTTGAGAAGTGCTTCGTTCATTATCATCATCAATGACATTACCTCCTTTTGTATAGACTAAATAAAAATTTGAGAGCGGCGCAATTTCGTATTTGTACCGTATTTGAAACGAAGTAATTCCTTGTGTAAATGGATTTATCTTATCTGTATGATTTAACAAATACCCATCTTCATTCGTTATAAGGCTTATTGGATCCTGTGCATCTAAGGCAACAAATTGACTTTTCAATCGAATTTCGTGTTTTGATCCTTTATACCAATTAATATTTACTGATATTATATTTTGAGTCAGGTCGTATACAGCTAATTTATTTCCCTCTAACCAATTTAACCATTCATCTTCTTCTCTTAATCTAAATGAATAACCTAGTCTAAAATTGTCAACTGGATAAAATGAGCCTGCGATTTTTGCAAATCTTCTTTCATAGCCGTTGGATTCCCATGATTTATATTTATCTGCTGTTTCATATCCAATTCTCCAATCATATTCCCAAAAACCATAACTTGGCGATTCATAATCAAGATTAAAACTGAAGCTACCAGGATTTTTAACAAAAGGATAAATGATATTTTTTCTTGTGATGGTGGTGTCTTTTCCCGATGTCTTTAAATCCCATGAGATTTGAAATGAAGATGTATCAAAATAGGTAAAGTTAAATTCCTGCCTAATGGTAAAAGGATTTGAATTTCCTGAGGTATCTGAATCATAGTTAAAATCAATCCCTATTCTCCTCTCCTTAATAGAACCATTCTCTTTAAAATTTACTTTTGTAAAATTGTTTCCAAGACCAATGTGGAACCAGTCTTTTTTCTTAAGATAACCAAAATCATTAAGCTCAAAATCATTTTCAAAATACAAAATACTTCCAGTTCTTTTTTTGAAATTCGTTTCTTGATATATAAATTGTGATCTAAATCCTAGGCCTGATTTACCTTCTTTGTTGGATGATAAAAAATCTGTATAAAGAGTTAATTTGTCTGATTTTAC
>CETK01133744.1_pt1 | contig 14550 bp, 13 predicted proteins | sample 361431 | NCBI WGS metagenome assembly CETK01 (sample SAMEA2622452, study PRJEB7988) | marine metagenome | biome: marine biome (ENVO:00000447); feature: surface water layer (ENVO:00002042); material: "saline water (ENVO:00002010), including plankton (ENVO:xxxxxxxx)" | depth 5 m | reverse complement strand
TATTGTTTGAAGTTCCCAGTACTAATATAGAATTATTCTAAATAAGAGTTAAAAAATATCGTTATAGGTTCATAAGAAAAACTTATTCTATAACTCTATTTTTTATATGACCTTCAATAACAGGGCAAGAAGAGTATTTCCCGAACAGCTTATATCTAACTTTAGCTATAAAATCATAAACTATATTTGATATAAAAGTTGGAAAAATAAAAATTAAGACTCTAATTAAGAATAATATTTTAATTTTCTTAAAAATATAATATACAGCTTTGCTCTTTTGCAATATTTCTCCATTATTAAGTATTACTGCTACAGAATCAACCTCCAATACTTGAGGATATCTTGTTTTGGTAAAATTGCTTTGTAAGTTGGTGACCCTAAAATGTAAATTAGAATCTTTTTTTAATATATAGCGAATAAAGTTGTTGCACAGAACACAAACACCATCATATATAATTATTTCTTCTTTATTCATTTTATAATTTAATTTCCAAAGTTAAGTAACTATTTCTTGGAGGAGAAGGAATTATCCCTGGACCGGGGTAGCCGGTTGCTCTTCTAGTAAAATAAACTTCATCAAATAAATTGTTAATACCTGTTTCAAATTTAAGATTTCTTAGCTTATATGAAAATGATAAATCTGAAATTTCATATGATGGAATCTGACCAATTACACCACTTAAATTTCCAGAAATTGCATTTGAAGAATCTGTAAATTGACTTGATAAGTATGAATACTGAAAATTAATTGCAAAGTTTTTATATCCAAATTTTAATCCAGTTTTTAAATTGTTTTTTGGGACAAATTCAACTTGTTTATTAGTGATTCCAACCTCAACAGATTTTAAATATTTGGACTCTATGTATGAATAATTAAAAAAAACATTGAAATCAATATTCTCACTCTTAAATATTATTTCATTTATATCAAAATCAAATAAAGATTCAATACCTGTAATTTGAGCATTACCAACATTTCCTCTTTCACTTTTAACGCTCCCATCTCTATATGCCTTTTGGATAAAACCAATTCTGTCCTTGTATAGAAGAGCAAATATACTTGTATCATAAGAAATCATTTTTTTATAATTCCCTCTGAGACCAATATCAAAAGTAAAGCCTTTCTCATCGTCTATATCTGGATTTATGGCATAAGCAGGGTTAATAATACTTATATCGGCAAATGTTACAGATCGAAAATTTTGACTAAAATTTGTGTAGAATTCGCTGTCAGTAATTTTGTAACTTAATCCTAAACCTAAAAGGAGAAAACTCCTTTTTTTTGTGTCTTTCTCATTAAACACCTCATTATAAATTGTATTTCCAGCTGCATCGAGATTAATTTTTCTGTAATATCCATCTAGACTAGTATTAATATTTTCAAATCTAAAGCCTGGAGTAATCGAAATTTTGTTGTTTAAATAAAAAATATTTTCGCCGAAAACTGCAAAATTATGATTTGGATAAACATATTCTGATTGATTAACATAATTTGGAAAATTTAAGTAGTCAAAATCAAAATCTGCATTTTTAGAATTATTTCCTGGACCCTGAGTGCTTTCAGAAAATGAATTATAATACTTCGCACCAATAAGTAAATACGATTTTTTTTCTAAAAAATTATAATTTGTTAGAAATCTAGACTCAAACCCGAAATTTTTAAACTCTCCTTTTATTAGATCTCTTTCCTCACCAAAATCAATTTGATCAACTCTGTTTGTTCTAAACCCAAGAGAATTTCTTGCAGCATCTAATCCGAAAAAACTAAAACTAAAGTTTGTTTGTTCAGAAAATTTATGGAAATATTTAATGTTATACAGAAGCCATTTAATTTCAAACCAGTTCCTTTCTCTATTACTTTGAAAAGGATCATCAGTAAACATATAGTCAGATAATCCGCCTGCTTGATGAGCAAGATATTCCATGTATGTTATTTCAGCTGAAATTTTTGAATAATTATTAAAATTATAATTGAAATTCTGAAATGTATTAACTGATTCAAATTCAGAATTTGGTCTGAAACCATCACCTTTTTTATAATTTACATATCCATAATAGCTTGTTTTTTTATTACTTGAGCTAATACTGGAAAAATTTGTAAATAAGTTATTTGATCCAGTTGTATTTCTTGTTATTAGCTCAAAATTATCATCTGGTTTTGGCTTCTTAATTTTAAAGTTTATAAGTCCTCCAAATTGAGTTCCGTATTGAAGCGATGCAGCACCTCTCAAAATCTGAATCTCTTCAAGTCCCTCTGGAGGGGGAGTATAATAGCTTTCAGGATATCCTAGTGCATCAGCACTTATATCATAATTATTTTGTCTTGTATTAAAGTTTGCAGTCCTGTTAGGGTTAAGGCCTCTTCCACCAATATTAAGTTGAAGCCCTGCATCATCATTTTGATATATATTTAGACCAGGAATTTGATTATATATCTGCCGAGCATTATTTGATGCAAGATTAGCCATTGATACATCAATTAGGATAACTTCATTTTTTTTTCCAGCATATATTCTAGTACCATCTACATCTTCCATTCGTTTAATTTGGAAGATTCTTTTAAGGTTTCCTCTAACAACAACTTCATTTAATTCTTCAATTCTTGGAATTAATTTAATTGTATTATTTCTTGATTCAGGTAAATTTGGACTGAAAAATTTCGTTAATAAATTATAACCTTCAAGAAAAAAAATTATTTCTGTTTCATTATTCTCTATTGAAATTTTAAACTCACCCCTAGCATTACTATAAGAAATTTCATTTGAATCAGAATTAAATACTGTAACATTTTCAAGTGGTAAATTACTTGACTGACCCAGTATAACCCCATTAATTGTCTCTTGAGAAAATAATGAGTTAAAACTTATAAAAAATAATAATTTAAAAACCTTTAATTTCATCCTCTAATTCTATTATCCAATTTTTGTTAGAAAACCCTCTTTTTTCTTTCATTAAGTCTACATTTGGATCGATAAATCTGGTGCTTGTTCTTCCATTTAATGTTACATAACTATCAGCATATACTTTCACATTATTAAAGCCGTTGTTGTTATAATAATCTCCTAGATAATGAGCGTATTCTAATATAAAATCTGGTTGGAAACTCATTTGTCTCTCCTGGAACTCAGTCAAAAAATTTTCATTTAAAACATAAAATGAGTCTAAAGTTTCTCCATCAACAATTTTAAACTCTGTAAATCCTTTCTTTTCAATTAACATAACTCTCCATGAGAACCTATATCCTTGCTCATTCCAAAAAAGTTCTCCAGGATACAAAAAATATCTAAACGGAAAAATTAGTTGAATTATAAAAAAAACAATTAATAAACTTTGAGAAATTTTAGCTCTTTTATAATTATAGACATTTATTCTAGAAACTTTCAAAAAGAATTTTTTAAACAATGAAAAAATTTTGTCAAGTATTTTTTTATGAGTTTCAGGTTCTAAAAAAATTATAGAGGATGTAATCATTATATATGGGAACATTCCAATTGCAGGAAATAAAATTGCTGTCATAATATGAAAAGTGATAACTAGAAAAAACCCGAATGGTCTTGTTTTTTTATATAATAAAATGAAAGCAATAAGGAGATCATAAAACATGCCAGACCAACTAAAAAAAATATGAACCCAATCCATTTGAAATAATGTGCTTCCAAAAATTGGAAGATCATATTTTGAAGTAAGCCATATTTTTAAGGGTTGAGCTTCTAGAAGCCAATCACTATTAATTTTTGCAATTCCAGCATAAAAGTATACTATACAGATCATTAATTTCAGAGCATCAACATTCCATTTTGGTATAAGTCTATAGGATTTTTTATTAATTATATTGTCAATCGAAAAGTTAGCATTTGCAGGAAAAAATATCATTAAGAAACTCAGGAGACTAACTAAATAATAATGATTTAAATAAGTTGTCTTATCCATCAACTCAGCATATGTAAAACTTAAAAAAAGTAAAATAATTGATACTCTATATTTAAATCCAATAGCAACGAAAAAAGCAGATATTCCACATATTAAAAAGATTAAGTAAGTATAATCACCTATAGGCTTAATCCATTCAAACCCATAATATGAAAAGTGAAAAGATGGATCTATATACAACTCCTTTATCCAGCCCTCTCTCCAAATTCTTATAATACTGAAAAGCATTAAAAAACCAAAGCCTAGACGAAAAATTGCTAGGCTTGAAGAATCTTGTTTTTTATTTAAATATTCTGAAATATTCAATATAAATTTAATGTTTAATCACCATCAGCATCTGTATAGTCAACAGCAACGTTAAAGTTTGATAACATATCTGTCTTTAAATTTACTACAATTGTTTGAAGTTTGTCAAAAGCCTCCAACATAAGAGTATTGTTATTTCCAATTTGAGTTATAAAATTTTCATCTAACTCGTTTAGTTTATCTTTTGCATCTAGAAGCTTAGTAACTACTGTAGAACCTATATCTGAGTCAAGATAATCAAGATACGTTTTGTAGCTTGGACCTTCAGTACCCTCTGAATTTTTTCCTAGAAAAATATTTTCTGCTCCTTGTCTAGCTTCTAATGCTAGTGTTTTTGATAAGTTTCCAAAAGAATTTAATGAGTAATAATAAGCCTCAATTTTACTTGGTAATGGTGATGAAGAAAACCTACCTGCAGGAATACCAATCTTATTTGTTCTCAACCCTTTCTCGAAATAAAATACAAAATCGTTAACTAACATGTTAAAAGCTGAAGTAGCCGTGTTATCAATTGAGCTATTGAAAGTGTCCTTATATGTGGTCCAATCATCAACAACTTGAATTGTATTTTCATTCATAATAGAACCTAAAGTGAGTAAATAATTTCCGTATTTTGAATTAGAGTTGTATAATTCAATTACAGCATCTTTTGTTTCAGCGATTCCATGAAGCATATAATCTAATCCAGGTAAACCTTGAGCTGACCAGTCGTTTGGATTTGAAAGATCTGTTTTTCCTTCGTCAATATTAATATCAATTCTTTCTTTGCTAACAGGATATGTATTCATTTTGAAATTATACATAATTTCTTCTGCTTTACTTATATTAAAAGCTTCAACATATTGCCATTTTTTATACGAATCAATCCAATTATTTTGAAGAGCATCATAGTTATCAGAATTTGGAGAATTAACAAAAGTTTCAATGCTATTCTTTAAATTATCCATTGATTCCTTGAAAATATTATACTTTGGAATAATAATATTTTCTGAATAATTAGAGAGAATTGTACCCCTATCAAAACTTTCTGCTTGACTACTTGAGGAGCCACTTGTTGATGTTGATGAGCTACTAGAGGAAGTTGATGAGCTACTAGAGGAAGTTGATGAGCTACTAGACGACGTTGATGATGTTGACGATGTTGACGATGTTGATGATGTTGATGAGCTAGTTGACGATGATTGTTGACTCATTGATGTACTGTTTGAACCATAGCCATCATCGGAATCTTTACTACACGCAACTACAACAAATAATGCAAATAAAATTTTTATATATATATTCTTCATTTATTAAAATTATAAAAAATCAGCAAGATACTAGACCTTGCTGATTTATTTTAAACTCACTAATTGTAAAAAGAACTAAACTATTTTTTATTAGATTCCAAATTTACTTTTGACAGCATCTCTTATTGACTCTAGATCAGAGTTCTTGACTGTCCAAAAGTTATCCATTAAAGCTAAATATGCATTCACTTCAGAATTACTGAAGTATGGTGTTCCACTTCCATCGTTTGTAAATTGAAGACTCATAACAAATCCATATCCTTCAGATAAAGCATGAAAAGCATCTGCAGTATTACCAGCAGATATTTTTGACATATATCCGTTGATGTAGTCGACAGCTTTTTGAGCGATAAGTTTAGATAATTGTTTCTGAATTATTTGAGCTTGCTGATCCCTTTTATCATATTGATTAGCAACAATGTACGCTCTTCCTCTTCTAAAAGCATCAAAAACTTGAACTGCCATCCCTGGATGACTGCTTGCATTTACTTTCTTGAAGTATTTGTTAAGCGTTGTTCCGTTGCCTGTAGGAGCTACACCAAGATCAAGTCTTGTTGCATCAGCCTCTTGTCCATATAAGTATCCAAAACCTTCATCCCATTTGTGTTCCATAACTGTATAATCTTTTCCGCTAGATAAAACTTTATTAGTGTTATCTGCAGTTCTAGTTCCAGAGTCTAATTGGTATGCTGTTATATAGTTGTTAACTATTTGATCTAAAGTCATAGCACCGATAATACCCTTTATAAATGTTTGGTCAATTTCATGACCTTTTGCATTTACATGTATTGATCTGGTAGCATCTGTAAGTTTACCAGCCTGACCATTTGAAGCATCAGATGCCCAGTTAGGAATCACGTTGTCAGCATAATCAGCAATCATAGCATCAAATTGAGGCTTAACTGTTGCAGAGGCAAGTGGTGAAGCAGCTGTTTTGTTACCCATTTTTTTACCAGAAGTATTTAATGCAGCATCTGAAAATCCAGTACCATCATTAAACATTTCAAGCATTTGAGCTTTTGTATGTGTGTTATTGTTTAACGCTGAATAAAGTTCATCAGCCATGTTAAGTCTAGCTGTTTGACCAGAGAAAGATACAGTAGCTTTTCCAGCTCTAGCAAATTCATATGAGTAAGGTATTTCTACTGTTACAGTACTTGTTACAGTATTAGTAACCTCAACTACTTGAGTATCAACTCTATCAACAAATTCAGTTACAGTTACTGTTTCAGTTATATATTCAACTTCAGCATCTTTTTCACATGATGCAATAAAGAAAAATACTAACAATATAAATATGTAAGGTTTTTGGTTAAAATTTTTCATAGTTTTTGAATTAAATTTAAAACGGTCCTAAAAGGGTTTATGATTAATTATTAATATTGATTTCTAATTTAGAACCGTTCTAAATAAATTTTTCGCTAATATAAATAATTATTTAGAATTAGTCTAAATAAAATTATTTTTTTTTAATATTGTGGTCTAAACTATTAATCATGAAAAAATTATTTCTCTTTTTCATCTTATTTACCATAGGGTGTTCTAACAACCAAACTGATCAAATTGTTAATATTTATAGTCAAAGACACTATGATGTTGATCAAATGCAATATGCCAATTTTGAAGAAAAAACTGGTATAAAAGTAAATGTAATAAAAGCTAATGCTGATGAGCTTCTGCAAAGAATGAAAAACGAAGGACAAAGCAGTCCAGCAGATTTATTTATAACAGTTGATGTTGGAAAACTTTGGCAAGCTACTGATATGGGTTTGCTTCAAAAGTATGAAGATGAGTCATTAACAGATGGTGTAAGTGAGGATCTTATTGACAAAAATGGATATTGGGTGCCTGTAACTTTCAGGTCAAGAGTTTTAGTATACAGTAACGAAAGAGTTGATGTAAATGAATTAAGTACCTACGAGGACCTTGCTGATCCAAAATGGAAAGGAAGAATTTTAGTTAGATCATCTTCAAACTCATACAACCAGGCCTTACTGTCCTCCCTTACTGCAAATCTGGGTAATGAAAAAACATTAGAATGGTCTAAAGCATTAGTTTCGAACTTTGCTAGAGATCCTAAAGGGAATGATAGAGATCAGGTAAAAGCTATTGCTGCTGGTCAAGGTGATGTAGCTATTGTAAATTCTTATTACATTGGTCTTTTGTTATCATCAGAAAATGAAGAAGAAATAAATGCTGGTAAATCTGTCTCTGTATTTTTTCCGAATCAAGGTGAAGGAGATAGAGGATCACATGTAAATGTTTCTGGAATTGCATTAGCAAAAAATTCACCAAATAAATCTAATGCCTTGAAGTTAATTAGATATTTAACTTCTGATGAGGCGCAAGAAACATATGTAAACAATACCTATGAATATTCTGTTAAGCCAAACATATCTCCAAGTGAGATAGTTCAAGGATGGGGAAGCTTTAAGAAAGATCAGTTAGACTTAAATATGCTGGGTATAAAAAGAAATGATGCAATTCGTATATTTGACGCTGCAGGTTGGAAATAAGACCTAAAGTTTCTTTTACATGAATGTTAGAATTTTAACATCTTTCATATCAATACTTTTGTTGTGTCCACTAATATATCTTATATATAGTGTTATAGGTTTAAGTCTTGATACGTTTGTTTATTTATGGAAAAACCTTCTACTGGTATATTCCTTAAATACATTATATCTAATTTTTTTAACTGTTTTTTTTTCTCTTTTTTTAGGTATAATTCCGGCATGGTTTGTTTCTACAAATAACTTTAAAGGAAAGCATTTTTTTGATGTTATTCTTTTCCTCCCACTTGCTATTCCCTCATACATAATTGCTTTTACATATAGCGATTTACTTAGTTATACAGGTCCTATTCAAAGCACTGTTAGAAACTCATATCCTGACCTTTACAAATATGTAAATCATGATTATTTACAACCGGAAGTTTTATCACTATTAATGGCACTAGTTTTATATCCCTATTTATATACCGCTTGTAGAATTTCATTTTCCCTAATTGGATCAAACTACATTAACATTGCAAAAAATCTTGGAATGTCCCAGTTTAAAACTTTTATTAAAGTGATTATTCCAATATCAAGAGTCTCAATATTTTCTGGTTTATTTTTGATAATAATGGAGATACTAAATGAATATGGAGCTGTTAAGTACTTTGGAGTTAATACATTTACTAGTGGAATTTTTAGATCTTGGTATTCAATGCAAGATTTCGAAACAGCTTCAATACTTGCTGTCTGTCTTCTTCTAATTGTATCATTTTTTTTTGTTTTGGAGAGGTACTCCAGTTCAAAATACAAATACAATTATAAGCCAAATGATAGTGTTTCAGGAAATTATTCTCTCAACAGATACTGGAGTTCATTCATATATGTAATATGTCTTATTCCATTTATATTTGGTTTTTTTATTCCGGTTATATACATAATAAATAATGTTATCAAAACTTTTAATCTTATTGATTTTAATGAATTAACGCAATTATCATTTAACTCTTTCTTTGTTGCATCAATATCATCATTCATAATTATATTAATAGCTATTTTTTTTCAGTTTATAAAAAAAGTTTCTAAAAGTAGGGTTGTATTTTTCTTTAGCGAAATTGTATCCTTAACATATGCTTTACCAGGAGCAGTCATTGCTTTAGCATTAATTATTTTTTTAGCATTTACCTCTAAGACTATAGGTGCTCCTATTGCATTTGGGTCATTAATTATACTTATTTATGCCTATATAATGAGATATATGGCTGTTGGAATTTCACCATTGAGATCTAGTTTCGATAAACATCCAGATTCATTTGACGATACAGGCAAAAATCTTGGGATGAGTAATTTTAAACTTTTTAAACAAATTCATTTACCAGTAAATAAAAATTCAATATATATAGCTTTTATTTTGTGTTTTGTAGATATTATAAAAGAGTTACCAATAACACTAATCTTGAGGCCATTTAATTTTGACACATTAGCTGTAAGAACATATGAGTACGCAATTGAGGAAATGATCGAAAAATCTTCTGTATACTCATTGATAATTATTTTATTAGGTACGGTTTTATTAATATTTTTGAGAAAAATTATAAATAAAGGAATAGATGTATCTTAACATTGAAAATTTAGTAAAGTTTTATGATAAAAAGAATCCTATAATTAGGGGTTTAAATTTTTCTGTAAAAAAAGGTGATTTTATTTCATTTGTTGGTGAGAGTGGTTCTGGTAAGACCACATTTCTTAAATGTATAGCGGGACTTGAAACTATAAATTCTGGAAAGATTTCCTTAAATAATAAAGTGTTAAATGATGATAATTTTTTTATCAAACCTAATTATAGAAAAATTGGATTTATTTTTCAAGATTATCCATTATTTCCTCATCTAAGTGTTTTAGAAAATTTAAATATAAATTTAGACAAAGAGCATATTGATAATATTGAATACTTTGTTAAACTTACTGACTTGTCTAATCTTGTTAATCGATATCCTCATGAACTATCTGGTGGAGAGCAACAAAGAGTTTGTATAACTAGAGCACTAATAAGAGAGCCTGATTTACTCTTAATGGATGAACCATTTAGTAATCTCGACACTAGCATCAAATCAAAAATTCAAAATGAAGTTTATAAAATTTTAAAAAAATTAAACACTACAACAATTCTTGTAACTCATGACATAAAAGATACATTTAATATATCAGACAAAATTTTGGTTTTTAAAGCTGGCATAGCTCAGCAGTATGATAAGCCAGAAGAAATGTATTGCAATCCCGTGAATTGTTATTGTGCAAAAATTCTTGGTGATTTAAATAAGATCCATATTAAAGGTAAAGAATACTATATTAGGCCTGAAAAAATCAAAATTGTTGATAGATCAGATTATCTTTTAAAAGTTGACAAGGTTTCTTTTCTAGGAAAAGAATATAGTATTCAGGGTAAACTAAATAATGATGATCTTTATTTTTATAATAATGAACCTATCAATGGTAAGGATGAATTATTTATTAAATTTTCAGAAGATGATCTTTTAAAATTTGATAAAAGATGTAGTAATTATTTTACAGAGAACATAAATTAGCTTATTTATATTCAGTATAAATTACTGTAAATGAGTAATTTAAAATCATTCTAAACGTTTTTTAAGTTAATTTTATAAAAAATTCATAGAATGATACAAACAGTTAATACATGTGTAAATTGTTCAAATATTACTGATTCTTTAATTTGTACTAGACACAAAGTTGAAGTCGAGGTAAATAATGTTTGTGATGATCACAACGTAAAGGCTTAGAAAATTATTTAAGCCCATCAATATTTTACACTAAATGTTTTAAACAACTTGCCTAAATTATTTGGTTAAAACTTTAATATATTTACTAAATAAACATTTAGTATACCATGTTCAAAAATAAGATGTCCTTGAGATTAAGAATTTTTATCTCAATGATATTATTAGTTTTTACTGCTACATTACTTGTATTAGGTTCTACATATTATCAATATAGAACTGAATCAGATCAGTATAATTCATATCGACAGGAAAGAAAAGAGAATCAATTAAAAAGACAAATTAATTATATAGTTGACAAATATGATCTTTCTAATAATTATGAAGAATGGGTTAATTATACAAATGATTTTGAAGAAATAACAAAAATTCATAGTGTCGAATATTCAATTTTTACTATTGAGGGTAAACCTTTGTTTTATTCATACCTTCCACTAGATGTTATATCAAATAATTATAAATTAAATGAGGAATTTGCAAACATGCTGGTGACAAGTCAGGAAGGTAAATTTACCTCTGAAAATATCACTGATGTTGGAAAGTTTCAATCTTCATATAGTGTTCTAAAAAATAATTTAGGTGAAAATTATGCTATATTATTCTTTCCTTACTTTCAAGATGTTTCATTTGCTGAGAGTGAACTAAATGTTTTTTTAACAACACTATATCAAATATATTTCTTGATGTTAATTGTAGCAATTGTGTTAGCATATTTTATTTCAAGGTTCGTTACTCGGTCAATCGAAACAATTAGATTAAAAATTGGTCAGACCGGTTTACTGAAAAAAAATGAAAAAATTTATTTAAATAATGCTACTAAAGAAATTGATAGTTTAGTAAACTCTTACAATAAAATGATTGATGATTTAGAAGATAGTGCAGAAAGGCTTGCTAAAACAGAGAGAGAACAAGCATGGCAAGAAATGGCTAAACAGGTTGCACATGAGATTAAAAATCCACTAACTCCTATGAGATTAACTGTTCAAAGTTTTCAAAAAAATAGTAGTCTAAACTCAAACGATGAAAAAATTAAATTAAACGATTTTTGTGATACTTTAATTCAACAAATTGACACAATGAGTAATGTTGCAACCGCTTTTTCAGACTTTGCAACTCTTCCAAAAACGCAATTAGAAAAGACAGACATCGTAGATGCTACGAAAAAGGCAGTAGAGATTTTTGAGCAAAATAATATCAAATTTGAATCTTCTAGCGAAAGCATTATTATAAAATTAGATAAAGCACAGTGGATTAGAGTTATGACTAATTTAATTAAGAATAGTATTCAAGCAATACCATATAATAGAGAACCCTTCATTGAGGTAAAAATTATTCAATCAAAGAAAACAGTTAAAGTTATAGTCTCTGATAATGGTCAGGGTGTTTCAAAAAATAATCGGGACAAAATCTTTGAACCCAAGTTTACAACTAAATCAGACGGCATGGGATTAGGTCTTGGAATTGTAAGAAATATTATAAGTTCTCACAGAGGAAAAATCAAATATAAATCGAAAAATAACAAAGGTACCGACTTTACGATTTCATTACCCAAATGATTAACAATGCTCGTTGTATGCGTGTATAAGATTTTCAGAAATTAAATCTGCCTCTCTACCCTCAATGTGATGTCTTTCTACCATATGAACTAATTCACCATTCTTAAAAAGTGCAATAGATGGAGATGAAGGAGGGAAAGGAAACATTTCCTCTCTTGCAGCATTCGTAGCTTCAACATCATAACCTGCAAATACTGTACAAAGGTTTTCAGGTTTTTTTTCATTAGACAGAGACATTATTACACCAGGTCTAGCATTCTTTGCAGCACAGCCACACACTGAGTTTACAACAATCAAGGTAGTTCCTGATTTTGATAAGGCTGATTTGACATCATCTGATGACCTTAGATCGTTAAAACCTGAGTTAGTTAACTCAAGTTTCATAGGCTTTACAATTTCTTCCGGATACATAATTTTTTTTTACAAATATATAAAGAAACTAAAAAAATAAATTTACATTAACTTATATTTAGCAATCATAATATTTTTCTTGTTAATTTGAAAAACAAACAACTTAAATATGATATCGCCTATTTAAAAATGGCTCTTGAATGGTCTAAGCTTTCATATTGTAAACGAAGACAAGTTGGAGCATTAATTGTAAAAAACAATATGATAATTTCAGATGGATACAATGGTACTCCATCTGGCTTTGAAAATATTTGTGAAGATGAGGGTGGTTATACAAAGTGGTATGTTCTTCATGCTGAAGCTAATGCAATTGCAAAAGTTTCTGGTTCTACCCAATCAACAAAAGATGCAACTCTTTATATTACACTCTCTCCTTGCAAGGAGTGTAGTAAATTAATCTTTCAATCTGGCATTAGCCGGGTTGTATATTCAAAAAAATACAAAGATTTATCAGGAGTTGAATTTCTTATAAAATCGGGTGTAATAGTCGACTTTATTCAAATTTAGTTGTTATAGTTATCTCTTATTTTCTTTGAAATGATTAAAATTAAAATAAGAATAAGTGCACATAATGATAGAATAAAACATATAAGTGCGATTCTGTTTTCATCTTCCAAAAAATTATAAATATTTAATTGTGTTAAATTAAATACTACTGCCAAAATTGTTAAAAACAATAAAATTTTTTCTAGAATATTCATTTTTTCTGATGCAAACTTAAGTCAAAAAAAATATAATTTAAAATTTATATTCTTCATTTTTTTTCCCTAAACACATAGGATACATTTAAAAATCTCAGAAAAAATTTGTTACATTTCTATCGTCTCAAAAAAAAAAATAAATAAAAAAAAGTTATTTTTTTTTAATGTTAAAAACTTTATGTTAATCTTTAAAATAGGTCTTTCAATTTTGACAATAATTTTAAATATTTGTTAATCTAAAAATATAATTAACCATTAAAAAGAAATATTATGCAGCAAGAACCATTACTTCAAGAAAATAAAGACAGATTTGTAATTTTCCCCATCAAACATCATGACATATGGGAATGGTATAAGAAATGTGAAGCAAGTTTTTGGACAGCCGAAGAGATAGACTTGCACCAAGATCTTAATGATTGGAGTACAAAACTCAATGATGATGAAAGATATTTCATCAAACACATTCTTGCCTTTTTTGCTGCATCGGATGGTATTGTAAATGAGAACTTAGCAGAAAACTTTGTAAATGAGGTTCAGTACTCAGAAGCAAAATTTTTCTACGGGTTCCAAATTATGATGGAAAATATTCATTCAGAAACATACTCATTATTAATTGACACATATGTAAAAGATGATAAAGAAAAAGACACATTATTTAAGGCTATTGAAAATTTTCCTGCAATTAAAAAGAAAGCTGATTGGGCATTAAAATGGATAGAGTCAGATTCGTTTGCTGAAAGACTTATTGCTTTTGCAGGTGTTGAAGGAGTATTTTTCTCAGGCTCCTTTTGTTCAATATTTTGGCTCAAGAAAAGAGGTCTAATGCCAGGCCTTACATTTTCAAATGAGTTAATTTCTCGTGATGAAGGAGTTCATTGTGATTTTGCGGTTCATTTGCACAACAATCACATGATCAATAAAGTTCCCAAGGAAAGAATTAAAGAAATATTAATTGATGCATTGAATATTGAAAGAGAGTTTATTACAGAATCACTACCTGTAAGTTTAATTGGCATGAATGCTAAGTTAATGACTCAGTATCTTGAGTTTGTTACAGACAGACTTTT
>CETK01012296.1_pt1 | contig 14554 bp, 18 predicted proteins | sample 361431 | NCBI WGS metagenome assembly CETK01 (sample SAMEA2622452, study PRJEB7988) | marine metagenome | biome: marine biome (ENVO:00000447); feature: surface water layer (ENVO:00002042); material: "saline water (ENVO:00002010), including plankton (ENVO:xxxxxxxx)" | depth 5 m | reverse complement strand
AATATTTCATTTAAAACATCATTGGATTTATATTTTATTCCAAATTATAATCAACTAAATAATATTGAAATAATTAAAAAAATCGCAACTATAGATAAACTCCAAGAGTCGAGTAAAGAAAATTTTGATATGGTAAAATCCTTTATAATCAAAAATTTTGAATTTTTTATTCCACTTGAAGATGGCTTTGATAAAGTCTCTGAAATAAATAAATTAAAAAAAGAGCTTGACTATAACAAAGGTTTTTTAGAATCAGTTGAAAATAAATTGAAGAATGAAAATTTTGTAAACAATGCTCCTGATTCTGTAGTTGAAAAGGAAAAACAAAAAATAAAGGATGCTCAACAAAAGATTGAATCTATAAAAAAGTCTATTGCAGAGCTAAGCTAGTCAAGCAATAACACTAACTCCACCCTTAACCTTATCTCCAATGTTAACCTTTAATTTGCAGTCTTTTGATAGAAAGATATCAACCCGAGATCCAAATTTAATAAATCCAGAATCATCCCCTTGTTCTACATAGGAATCTACTTTTGCATAGTTCACAATTCTTCTAGCAACTGCTCCTGCTATTTGTCTATACATTATTTTACCAAATTTTTTGTTTTCTATAACAATAGTGGTCCTTTCATTTTTATCAGAGGACTTAGGGTGCCAAGCAACAAGATATTTACCTTTATGATATTTGCTGTATAAAATTTTACCAGAAACCGGATATCTATTAACATGGATGTCTAATGGAGATAAAAAAATTGAAACTTTAAGTTTTTTATCATTGAAAAACTCAAATTCATCAACTTCCTCAATCAATACAACTTTCCCATCAGCAGGGCTTAAAATTATCTCGGGATTTTTTAAAATATTTCTTTTGGGATTTCTAAAAAACCAAAGTATAAATACAAATAAAATAAGTGAAAAAGTTTGTAAAGTTAATTTTAAAAATGATGAATCATCAATTAACATTTCAAGTATTATAACATCAGTTGTAATAACTATAAAAAACAGAATTATAAGATTATATCCTTCTTTATGAAACATTAAATTATGGTTATTATAAGTGAAATGTAGGAAGCTCCCATAGCACTATCAAGTCTGTCTAATATTCCACCGTGACCAGGTAGTATGTTTCCACTATCCTTGACACCTGCCATCCTTTTAAGTTTTGATTGATAAATGTCTCCGAATAAGCCAAAAATTGGAATGAAGATTCCAAGTAAAATTGTTTTCCAAAAGGGGTATATTTCTTGAATGTACATAAATGAGATAAAGCTAAAAGTTATAGAACAAAAAAAACCGCCAAAAAATCCCTCCCATGTTTTATTAGGGGATACTTTAATTCTCATTTTGTTTTTGCCAAATAAAGACCCAAAAAAATAAGACATTGTATCGCAAATCCATATTAGAACAAATATTAAAAGAATGGAAAATGGATTGTAAGCCTTATCAAAGTAAAAAGGAGTTAAAAATAATGTTGCAATTGAGAAAAACACATAAGTTTGAGGTATTGGAAAATATTTTGGATTGTTTGATTTTATTCTTTTCCAAAGTGAATGTGACTCATATGTAGATAAAATTGCTAAAATTGTCATTACTATAGTGAAGCTTTTACTACTATAGAGTATAGAACTAGATAAAATAAATATATATAGAATACCAGTTATCAACCTTGGAAAAAAATTAATCATCACTTAGAATTAAGTATATGTCTTTTGCTCCATTACCATAAGTCAAAAAATTATCTTCATTTGACTTGTTTTTTACATTTATCGTAGTAATATTTCTGGGAAAACTAGATTTATATTTCCTTTTCAACATGGTCATTCCTTCACTTACATCTGACACAAATTGATTTGACTTGGCTAAAATTATAACAACATTTGGTAAGTCTTCTACTTTGTTGCTTTTAATCTGCTTATTGCAAATAAGTATTCTACCTGTGTTTGACAATAAATATTCGCAGTCAGTTACCAGTGCCTTTACATTATCATTATCAATTTTTCTGATTAATTTTATATCTAAATTTTTAGATATGTTAGGATCTAAAGAGCATACATTTGAAGCATCCCACTGGTTTTCATCAACAATCTTTAAAAAAACCTCTTTTGTTGAATTCTTTTGGTCTATAAAAATGAAACGACCACCTGAGTCAGTAAAATTTTTTGCAAACTTTAGGTCATCAGAGCTATCTTCTAAAATAGGTTCATCAACGTCCTCTACTTTTTTATCTTTATTAAATTTAAAATAATCCCAAAAACCCAAAATATATTTATTTACTTTCTTTTGAAAAGGGCCTTTCACCTAAAATTTTAACCAAATCTTCTTTAAAAATTACTTCTTTTTCAAGAAGTCTTGAAGCTAAAGCAGATAATTTAGTTTTATTTTTTCTTAATATAGTACAAGCTCTCTTGTATTGTTTCTCAATTATATCTGATATCTCTTCATCAATTTTTTTAGCAGTTTCTTCAGAATAAGGCTTTGTAAAGTTGTAATCAGTTTGTCCACTAGAGTCATAATATGTGATATTACCAATCTTATCATTAAGACCATAGACAGATACAATTGCTCTAGCCTGTTTAGTAACTTTTTCAAGATCACTTAATGCCCCTGTTGAAATTTTATTGAACATTATTTTTTCAGCTGCTCTACCACCTAAAGTTGCACACATCTCATCCAACATTTGTTCAGTTCTAACAATTAATCTCTCTTCAGGAAGATACCAAGCTGCACCTAAAGATTGACCTCTTGGCACAATTGTTACCTTTACTAATGGTGCAGCATGTTCAAGTAACCAACTTACTATTGCATGTCCAGCCTCATGAAAAGCAATAGTGTTTTTTTCTTCTTTTGTTATAATTTTATTTTTCTTTTCAAGGCCACCTACTATTCTGTCAACTGCATCTAAAAAATCCTGTTTTCCAACTGATTTCTTGTTATTTCTTGCTGCTATAAGTGCTGCTTCATTACAAACATTTGCGATATCAGCACCGGAAAATCCAGGTGTTTGTTTTGCAAGGAAATCTACATCCAAAGTTCTACTTTTCTTTAAAGGTTTAAGATGAACTTTAAAAATTTCTCTTCTTTCATTTAAGTCAGGAAGGTCAACAAAAATTTGTCTATCAAATCTACCAGCTCTCATAAGGGCTTTGTCCAAAACGTCAGCTCTGTTTGTAGCTGCTACTACAATTACATTTGTATCAGTTCCAAATCCGTCCATTTCTGTTAATAGTTGATTCAGGGTATTCTCTCTTTCATCATTAGATCCTGTTATGTTGTTTCTACCTCTTGCCCTACCAATTGCATCAATCTCATCAATAAAAATAATCGAAGGAGATTTATCTTTTGCTTGTTTAAACAAATCTCTAACTCTAGATGCACCAACACCTACAAACATTTCTACAAAATCAGAACCTGAAAGTGAAAAGAAAGGGACTTTAGCTTCTCCAGCAACTGCTTTCGCTAAAAGAGTCTTACCTGTTCCCGGAGCACCGACAAGTAAAGCTCCCTTTGGAATCTTACCCCCTAAAACTGTATACTTCTTTGGATTTTTCAAAAAATCAACAATCTCCTGAACTTCTTCTTTGGCACCCTCTAATCCAGCTACATCTTTAAACGTTACTTTTACTTCTGTGTTTTGATCAAAAAGTTTAGCTTTTGATTTGCCAATATTAAAGATTTGTCCACCTGCTCCACCTGCTCCTCCAGACATTCTTCTCATAAGGAAAATCCATATACCAATAATTATGATTATTGGAAGAAATCCAAGCAATACGTCTAACCATCTATTTTCCATTGTTAAAAATTCTACTGAAAAATCTAAGCTTTCTGACTGTCTTATTTCCTGAAGTTTTGTTTCAAATAATTCAGGAGTACCTATTTCAAATTGATAGTGAGGTCCTGCAATATTTTCTTGACCTAAAAAGTTTTTTGCCTTTACATTTCGGTGGATATCTTTATCTAACGCTGATTCATTTATAGTAACTCTAGCATAACGTTGGTTTATAATAGCTACTTTTTTTACATCCCCACTTCTAAGATAATTTTCAAATGAAGAAATATCAGTAGGCTGAGTATTCTGTATAGTATTATCTCCTCCTAACAGCCCTATACTGATTATAAAAAATATAATTGATGCGTAAAACCAATATATATTTAACTTAGGTTTATTATTTTTTTTCTTTACCATCGATCAAGCTTTAAGTTTAACATTTTTTATTTTTGCATCACCCCATAAATTTTCAATATCGTAAAATTCTCGTGTCTCTTTTTGAAAAATATGAACTACAACATTTACATAGTCAATTAAAATCCATTGCTGATTATTTTCACCTTCATAACTAAATGGTTTTTCTTTCAAATTTTTACTGACATTCTTTCTAATAGAATTTGCAATAGCAGATACATGGACATTAGAAGTGCCAGTACAAAGAATAAAAAATCCACAAACAGTATTACTAATATTTCTCAAGTCCATAACATTTACGTCAATCCCTTTTATATCCTCTATGCTTAAAACAATTTCATTAATTAATTTATTCTCTTTTGTACTAGATTTAGACATTAACCTTTTCTTTTGTCAAATTTATTACTTTTAATGACATGTCTGCAATTAAGATAATCAAAGTTAATGCCACTAGTTCAACAAATGACAAACTAAAAGTGTTAATTAAATCAAAAAAAATAACAAATAGAACAATACTTGTTGCTAAGTATCAATATGGAGGAAGGGGTCAATACAACAATAAATGGTTTTCCAGCTATGGTAAGAATCTTTTGTGTTCGTTATATTTCAAAAAACCAAAGGTAAGTTTGAAAAACTCTTTTTTATTAAATATTGCTGTAAGCCTTGCAGTTCTAAAAACTATAAAAAGCTTTGACAAAAGGCAAACTTTTATTAAGTGGCCAAACGACATTTTGTCAGTAGATAAAAAGATTTCAGGGATTCTGATTGAAAATATTATTAATGGGGATAACATATCTTATTCTGTAATTGGCATAGGTATTAATGTAAATCAATTAATTTTTAAAAATTTGCCAAAAGCAACCTCTTTAAAAAAACTCTCTAATAAAGACATAAAAATTAATAACATACTTAATATTCTAATAGAAAACTTAGATTTATATTTATCAAAGACTCATATGACAAAATCATTACTCAAGGAATATAACAGTAATTTATTTGGAAAAGATCAATGTAATTTTATCATAAAAGGAAAACATAGAAATGGTAAAGTAAATCATGTAAAACAAAATGGTAATATTGAAATAACTTTAAGTCTAGATGATAAATTTGAATTTAACTCAGAAAAAATTAAATTAATTTTCTAATTCAAATCCAAGACTCAGGGTTTTGTTTCCATTCTTTTAAACGTTTAATCTCAGTATTATTGAATGAATTTTCTGATTCAATTATATCAATTAATGAATTGTAATCTGCTAGAGAATTTACACGGATTTTTTCATTGATAAATTTTTTGTCAGCAGACTTAAAGTTGTATGAAAAGATAGAAAGCATACCTTTAACTTTAAAATCCTGAGATTTAAGTGCATTGATAGCATTTAGGCTACTTTTTCCAGTGCTTATCAGATCTTCAATAACTACAACATCAGATCCATTCTGAATAGTTCCCTCAATTTGATTTTTTAGTCCATGCCCCTTTGGTTGAGGTCTAACGTAAGCATAAGGAAGGTTTAACTTATTGGCTATCATGACTCCAATAGCTATTGCGCCAGTTGCAACTCCTGCTAAAGATATATCCTTACCATAGGTTTCATCAATTATTATACTCATTTTAGCAGCAATAAATTCTCTAATTTCAGGATAAGATAGGATAAGCCTGTTGTCACAATAAATAGGAGATTTAATTCCACTAGCCCATATAAAAGGATTTTTGGTATTTAATTTAATTGCATTAATTTGTGTTAGAAATTTTATTGTTTGATTAGCAACTTTTTTATCTAATACCATTTTAACAAATGTATAAAGTTTTTTTCAACCAGAAACCACTTATCCTAACAAACAAGGTTAAAGGATTTTCAGATAATGAGCCATTATTACATATAAAATACACAAACTCAAAACAAATATTAAAAGCACTAAAATCATCAAAAACTAATATGGTTTATTTATATCATAATGATCTAGATAAGTTGTGGAAAACTTTTAAAAAACAATTTCCCATTATTGAAGCTGCTGGAGGTCTAGTTGAAAGAGTTGATAAAAAGTTCTTATTTATTTTTAGAAATAATAAATGGGATCTTCCTAAAGGAGGAGTCGAGAAAAATGAGCTTATTATTGAAGCTGCTCAAAGGGAAGTAATTGAGGAAACCGGAGTTAAAGATTTAATTGTTCATAATCGACTTTCTGAAACATACCATATATTCAAAAAAGGTAAAAGATATAGATTAAAAAAAACATATTGGTTTAAGATGTCTACAAATTTCATGGGAGAACTTAATCCACAAATTGAAGAAGGTATTCTCAAAACACATTGGGTTCCAGAAAATGAATTGGAAGCTTTTCTAAGTGAAGGTTTTCAAAGTCTAAGAAGTATTGTAATTGAAGTTTTAGATACTAATTCCTCTCGGGAGAAATAATTTGTAATTTCCTTTGTTAGCAATTATTTCACGAATCAGTGAACTGCTTATATTAGAAAATTCAGGATTTGATACCAAAAAAATAGTTTCAATTCCTGACATTTTTTCATTTGTTTGGGCCATAATTTTTTCATATTCATAATCAACAGAATTTCTAATACCTCTCAGAATAAACCTAGTATTATTTTTTTCACAAAATTTAACTGTTAAGCCTGAATAAGATTTTACTTCAATTTTATTATAATTTTCAAAGGCTTTGGAAACATAATGAATTCTTTTGTCAAGGTCGAACATACAACTTTTGTCAGAATTTTCTCCTATTGCAATAATGATCTTATCAAATATTTTTAACCCTCTTTTTACTATATCTACGTGTCCTAAAGTTATTGGGTCAAATGATCCTGGAAAAACAGCTATTTTCATACCTAAATTTAATATTTATTATAGAATTGATTTTATTTGATCATACAAAACATCTTTTACTGATAGACCAAATGCCTCTATTTGCTGAGGAATTATACTTTCTTTTGTAAAACCAGGAATTGTATTTGTCTCTAACAAGTGAGGATTATTATCAACTATTATAAATTCGGATCTAGTTATACCTTTCAATTTTATATTATCATATATAATATTTATATATTCATGAATCAAATCTTTAGATTCTTTTGATATATTCCCAGGTGTTATCTCTTGAGATTCTCCTTTATATTTTGCATTAAAGTCAAATACTTCATTATCACTAATAATTTCAGTTATAGGTAATATAATTCTTTCATTCTCTTTTTCAATTACTCCAACTGATACTTCCTGACCTGATAAAAAATTCTCAATTAAAACCTCATCTCCTTCTTTAAAAGCAATTTTAATTTTATCAAATAATTTATCTGAATTATTAACTTTAGATAATCCAATACTGCTTCCACCATTATTAGGCTTGACAATACATGGAATATTTATTTTATTGGAAATTTTTTTTATATCAATTCTGTCATTTTTTTTAATTAGTATTTGATATGAGCTAGGAATATTAAGGTTACGGGTGAATTCCAAATACTTTTTTTTGTTAAAAGTTAATTTTGAAACATAACTATCACATGCCGTTTGAGGTATATTGTTTTTTTCCAATATGTTGGCTAAAATTCCATTTTCTCCGGGGTCACCATGTATAATGTTGAAAACTGCATCAAGGTTGATTGTTTTATTATCTATTATAAAAGTGAAGTTGTTTAAATTAAGATCAAATTCTCTATCTCTATATTCAACAAAATTTTTATCACGAGAAATGCAAATTTTGTATACATTCCAATCAGGGTTATCTTTTATGTTTTGGTATACAAATTCCCCACTCAAAACAGAAACTTTATATTCTGATGAATATCCCCCAAAAAGAACGCCAATTTCTTTCATATTTACTTCAAATGTAACTCATTATGTCAAAAGAAAATTATGTCTTATTATATTTACATAAAATCCGTATATGAGAGCTTTTGAACATTTTAAGAGTAAATCTTTATTTAAGCAGATATTTCTCATGTTATTGGTTGTAATAATTATTTTTTTTACTGTATATAATTCCCTAAAAATATATACTAAACATAACAATTATATTGAGGTTCCTAATTTAACAGGCTTAAATTTAGATGAAGCTTTTGAGATTATTGAAAAAAATAAATTAAGATTTGAAGTTTTAGACTCGTCAAAGTTTTTTATTGATATTCCAAGCTATTCAATAATATCGCAAGTGCCTAAAGAATATGAATTAGTAAAGAAAAATAGAAAAATTTATTTAAATGTAAATCCCAAAGACTTTCAAAAAATTACTCTCCCTAGTGTAATTCAAATTACAAAAAGAAATGCTGAGTCAATTCTGACTGCATTAGGATTTAAGATTGGAGAATTAAATTATATTGACAATATTGGAAAAGATATGGTTCTTGAAGTAATTTACGATGGAGAAAAAGTTCTTCCAGGTCAGAAAATTCCGTTGAGTTCTGAACTTGATTTAATTTTGGGTAATGGAAAAAAATAGTATCAAAGAAAAATTTGAACAAGATCTTCATGAACACTTTGCATTCAGAATAGATTCTGGTCAAGAACCATTAAGAATTGATAAATTCTTGATGAGCAGAATTGAAAATGCTACTAGAAACAAAATACAAAAAGCTGCAAAGGAGGGGGCTATCAGGGTAAACGATAAAATTGTTAAATCAAGTTATAAAGTAAAAAAAAACGATAAAATAAGGATACTTTTCACTCACCCACCATATGAAAAACTTTTAGAACCGGAAAAAATTGATATTGATATTATTTATGAAGATGATTCAATTATAGTAGTCAATAAAAGAAGTGGAATGGTTGTTCATCCTGGACATGGAAATTATTCAGGTACATTAATAAATGGCTTATTATACCATTTTAAAAATCTTCCAAATAATTCATCAAACAGACCAGGATTAGTTCACAGAATTGATAAAGATACATCAGGCCTATTAGTTATTGCTAAAACTGAGAAATCAATGACATTATTAGCCAAACAATTTTTTAAAAAAACAGTTGAGAGAGAATATTATGCTCTAGTGTGGGGAGATGTTAAAAATGATGAAGGTGAGATAAATGCTCCTTTAGGAAGAAACCCAAAGAATAGGCTTCAAATGATTGTATATGATGATTTTGAAGGAGGGAAAGATGCAATAACAAATTATAAAGTATTAGAAAGATTTGGTTATGTCACTCTAATTAGCTGCAAGCTTCAAACTGGAAGAACTCATCAAATTCGAGTTCATTTAAAATATATTGGACATACACTCTTTAATGATGAAAGATATGGAGGTAATAAAATACTCAAGGGAACTGTATATTCGAAGTATAAACAGTTTGTTGATAATTGTTTTAATCTTTTGCCTAGACAGGCACTTCATGCTAAAACTCTCGGATTTAAACATCCCAAAACAAAAGAACATATATCTTTTAATTCCGAAATGCCTGACGATATGATTTCAGTAATTAAAAAATGGAGACTTTATTCTAAGCACAAAAATTTATAAATTTGTAATAAAAACAATGAAAATACTTATTTCACCAGCAAAATCTTTAAATTTTGAAGATAAGATAGAATCATCTATTAACTCTAACCCATTATTTTATCAAAAAGCAAACAAAATAAACGATATAATAAAAGATTTGTCTGCACCAGAAATTTCAAATCTTATGAGTATTTCCCCAAAGCTTGGTGAACTGAATTGGACCAGGAATCAAGATTTTCAAAAAAATAATTCTGCCGAAAAACAAGCAATATTTGCTTTTAATGGTGATGTTTATTCTGGAATAGATATAGAATCAATCTCGAAATTAAATTATCACAAGCTTCAAAATTCTCTAAGAATTTTGTCAGGGTTATATGGAGTTTTAAGACCTTTTGATAAAATTAAACCCTATCGTCTTGAAATGGGAACTAAATTATCTGTGAATGGATCAAGGAATCTTTATGAGTTTTGGAAAAAGGATGTAACTGAAGCAATTTTAAGTGAAATCAAGGAAAATGAATTAATAATTAACTTGGCAAGTAACGAATATTTCTCTGTGGTTGATGTTTCCAAGTTCAAGAATACTATCATAACACCACAGTTTAAAGATTTTAAAAATGGAAAACTCAAGATAATTTCATTTTATGCAAAAAAGGCAAGAGGGTTAATGACAAGATTTTTAATAGATAATGAGATTAACTCTCTAAAAGATATTTACAAATTTAATTCTGGAGGGTATAGTTTTAGTTCCAAAGAGACAGCTGATGTTCTCGAGCCTGTTTTTATAAGGTAAATCTTTTCTTAAATAAATTTGAATGATTTATTTGTAAATTTAGTTTAGTAAAAAGGTTATGTTCAAAAAAGCTTTTTTTATATCCTTCATAATACAATTTTGTTTTTCTCAGGAAAGACAATTGATTCAAGGTAATGTTATCTATAGGAATATTGATGTTCCTGCAGTTAATGTTATAAATAATACTTCCCAAAATTCTACTATAACAAATGATCAGGGTGAATTTGAAATATATGTAAAAGAAGGTGATGAAATAATATTTTCATCAGTCCAGTACATTATTAGAACAGTTAGAGTAAATTCTGAAATACTAAGAAATAAAAGACTAATTGTCCAAATAAATCAAAGAATTAGAGAACTCGATGAAGTTGTAATCACTCCTGATGATGCTGAGAAGTTTTTAGACTTAAAAGAAGAACAATTCAAAGGCTTTGACTACATAGCTGACAAGTCTACCAAGATTCAAAATGTTTTAACTGATGATAGACAATTTGTAAATGGAGTAAACTTTATAAATATTTTCAAGCTACTTTCAACTCTTGTAGATTCCAAGACAGAGGAGGAAAGATTAAGTATTCAGCCAAGTGAAGCACTACCTTTAATTTTAGACAAAGAATTTTTTAATGAAGTTTTAAATTTAAAGTCATTTGAAGTTACTGACTTTCTTCTTACTCTGGACTCAGATCAAAAACTAAAAAATTTGATTTTAGAAAAAAATCAATTTTTATTAATTGATTATCTATTTAATATGGCTGATACATATAAAGAGCTGATTGTCGAATGAAGTACTTTTATATTCTTTTTTTGACAATTGTATCTGTTATTGATTTACAAAGTCAAAATCAAATGATTATCTCAGGGACAGTTAATAATGATCAGTCATATTCAATTCAAGGTGTTCATGTTTTAAACCTAACATCTGGAAATGCTACAATTACAGATATTGATGGAAATTTTCAAATTCAATCTAATCTTAATGATGAAATAATTTTCTCGGCTATTCAGTTTAAAAGAAAAAAAATTATAGTCGATCAGTCAATATTTAACTCTAAAAATCTAATAATCTACCTTGAAGAATTCGTTAATGAACTAGATGAAGTAATAGTAAACTCAAGTGGTTTATCAGGAAGTTTATTGGGAGATTTACGAAGTTCAGGTTTAAAAAGAGAATTAAATTTTGATGATATTGGAATCCCAGGATTCACGGGAATAAGAAAAGAAGACATTCCATCAAACTCTCAATTAACTAAAGAATTATTATTGGCCCCTTTATCGGGCGGCTTGAATATCGAAAGAATGTATAATTGGATATCTGGCTATTATAAAGAAAAAAGAAAAGAAATTCAATTTAGAAATGATTTCAATTTAATTGATCAGATTATAAAGTTTTATGGTATAAGATTTTTTATTGATGAATTCAAATTGGATGAGGATTCGATTCATAATTTTGTAATCTCAGCTTACGAAAATTATCCAATTGAAAAAAACTTCAAAATAGGAAATCATACAATGGTTATAGATTATTTTAAAAAAAACCATAATAGGTTAAATTTATGATTAGTTTTATATTATGATTTTATTTATCAGTGGAGCAGAGCTAGTATTTGTTTTTTTTATAGTTCTTCTAGTATTTGGAGCTGATAAAATCCCCTCTATTGCAAAAGGTCTTGCTAAAGGAATGACACAAATTAAACAGGCAACTAATGAGATAAAAACAGAAATCTCAAAAAACACAGATGTAAAAAATCCAACAGAGTCTATGAGTAAAGATCTAAAGGATAGTGTTAATGATATAAAAAAAGATTTTGATGATCTAAAGGATTCAATAAAAAGAGATTTAAATTAACCTAGAGATTGAGATACCATCTCTAATAGGAATAATAACTGTTTCAAACCTTGCATCCTCATTTAAAATTTTATTAAATTCTTTTAAAGTATTTGTTTCCTCATCATTATTATTTTTCTCAACTACTTTGCCAGACCATAAAACATTATCACTTATTATTATACCATTTGGATTTAATCTCTCAGAAACTATCTGAAAATACCTTATATAATTTTCTTTATCAGCATCAATAAAAATAAGATCGAAAGTTTGATTTAGATTGTTTAAAATATCAATTGCATTTCCAGTTAGTTGAATTATTTTATCTCTATTTCCACTTTCTTCAAAGTATTTATTTTGAATCTTTAATAGCTCTTCATTTCTATCAATCGTCAAAATTTTTCCATCAGTAGCTAAACCTTCTGCGAGACATAAAGTACCGTACCCTGTGTATGTACCAATTTCAAGTATATTATGTGGTGATTTAATTTTAGATAGTAGACTTAAAAACCTTCCTTGAATATGTCCACTCAGCATTCTTGGTTGAAGAATTTTCTGATGTGTCTCTTGATTAAGTTTTGATAAAATTTCAGGTTCTTTTTCAGTATTTTGTGAAAGATATTCTGCTATTTTTTCAGATATAAAATCCATTATTTTTTTGGTCTTTGATATTCAAATCTATTCAAAAAACTGGGTAATGCATATCCATCGCAACCATTAACAGTGACTACATTTCCCTTATCTAATTGAAGAAATCCTGAATCACTTATTAAATTCTCTTTGAAATATAGTTCTTCAATTGACGCAACAACTAGTATTGTTCCATTTTCTTTAATATTATATTCATTGAGATATTTACAAACTAACTGAACAGGTGAGCCTTTTACAAATGGGGCTTTGCATCCATCTTTATATTCCTGCTCAAGATTGGTTTTATCAAATTCAGAAATTTCCTCTGGATATTTAGCACTCGTATGATGCGCATCATCAATATTATCTTTAACTATATGGTTAACAGTAAACAATTTAGTTTCCTTAATATTCTTAAATGTATTTCTAGGAACTGTTGTAGGCCTTAAAATATAACCAAGCATTGCAGGGTTACTGCCTAAATGCGTAATAGAACTAAAAACAGCTACATTTTCAACTCCTTCTTTTGAAATACTTCCTATAAGATTAGCAGATTTATAACCTGTACATGAATTTATAAGATTGATTCTATAAAATTTCTGTAAGTCGTCAAAGTCCTTTTTAGATAAATGTTCCATTAACCAAAAGTATAAAGAAATCTTTTAAATTTGTATGCGAACACAGATAAGCTTAAAATATATATAGTTATAAAAAAATAAATATCATAAGCTCATTAAAAAATCAAAATATGAAAAGTCTTTTACAATTAATTACAGTATTTTTTCTTGTTACATCATGTACTGATTCACAAAACACTCAGCAATATTCAATAGAGACTCTTATGTCTAATAATAGAAGCTCAGGTGGATATTTTTCAAAGGATGCTGACAAATTAATTTACAGCTCAGATAAATCTGGAATATTTAATATCTACGAAGTTGACCTAAGAACTAATGAAGAAATTCAGTTAACAGATTCAAAAGAGGAGTCATTTTTTGTAAGAGGATACTCACCAAATACTGGTGAGGTTATATATTCAGCAGATAAAGGGGGTAACGAAAATTCTCATGTATATTTAATTAGGGAAGGAAATAATATAGACTTAACTCCTGGTGAAAACACAAAAGCATCATTTGTTGGTTGGACAAAAGATGAATCAGTGATGTATGTCATTTCAAATTCTAGAGATCCAAGATTCTTTGATTTATACAAGATAGATATTGAGACACTAAAGTCGGAGATGGTTTTTAAAAATGATAATGGATATAATCTTAACAGTATATCTAATAATGATAATTACCTTGTATTAAGTTTAAACCTTTCGAGGAGCGAGCAAAAATTATTTTTATATGATGTTAAAAGTAATCAACAATTTGAAATTTCAAATCAAGCTGCTAATTTCTCAGGACAAAATTTTGACAAAAATGATGAAAATTACTTTTATACTACCAACTATGATAGCGAGTTTTATTATTTGATGTCATATAATTTAAAAAGTGGTGAAAGAAGTATTGTATATAAAACAAATTGGGATGTTGCATTTAGTTATCTCTCAAAAAACGATTCATATAGGGTAATATCAGTAAATGAAGATGCCCAAAATAAGCTTACTATTAAAAATATGAATGATCAATCCGACTTAAATTTAATTGGCTTTGAGAATATGAATATAAATAGTGTTGGTTT
>CETK01032178.1_pt1 | contig 14579 bp, 9 predicted proteins | sample 361431 | NCBI WGS metagenome assembly CETK01 (sample SAMEA2622452, study PRJEB7988) | marine metagenome | biome: marine biome (ENVO:00000447); feature: surface water layer (ENVO:00002042); material: "saline water (ENVO:00002010), including plankton (ENVO:xxxxxxxx)" | depth 5 m | reverse complement strand
ATGTAAAGGTCCCATAGGGTGTGACATACCTAAAATCATCACAGTATCAATACCTTCAACATCACTAACATTTTCTTCAAGTGTATATATTGCCTCGTTAATCATAGGCATTAAAATTCTATTTGCAACAAAACCAGGGGCATCATTAACCTCCACAGGTATTTTATTTAATTCTTTACTTAATTGCATAATAGTATTAGTTGATTCATCAGATGTTTGTTTTCCTCTAATAACTTCAACTAATTTCATTATTGGAACTGGATTCATAAAATGCATTCCAATTACTTTATCTTTTCTGTTGGTAACATTAGCAATTTGGGTAATTGAAATTGAAGAAGTATTTGTAGCTAAAATTGTTTCGGGCTTGCAAATTCCATCTAAATCCTTAAAAATTTTGAGCTTTAGCTCAACATTTTCTGTTGCAGCTTCAACAACTAAATCACTATTAGCTACCCCTTGATTGAAATCAGTTGTTGTATCAATATTTTTTAAGGTTTTGATTTTTTCTTCACTAGTTATTTTTTCTTTTGCTACCATTCTATCTAGATTTTTTGAAATTGTAGCAACTGCTTTTTGTAGATTATCATCAGAAATATCAACAATTGATACTTTAAAGTCTTTCTGAGCAAATGTGTGTGCAATACCATTTCCCATTGTACCAGCTCCTATTATTGTTATTTTTTTCATAATTTATTTTTTAGTTTATAATTTTTAGATTATCAAAACTCATTTCTTCATAAGGGCTAGGATCATTTCTCCTCATATTAATGAAGACTTTAAATGATTCAGCGCCAATACTTTCAGAAACTGTTTGAGTTAAATTTATGTAGATTTTATTCCAATTATTTTTTGGTGTTACCCAGATTAACTCTCTTTTTACGACATCTTGAGGATAATTAACATACATTCCAACCAAAAATTCAGTAGATGATTTATAGTCTAGTTCTAAGTATATTGGAGAGCCCTGCTGTGGTAAAATTAAATTTTCAGTAGCTATTTCAAAATTAATACTTGGACTCAAAATTTCTACAAATCCATATTTATTATTGTTCTCACTTACAATTGTAAAATCAAGTTCACTATTAATTGTAGAGTCAATTATTGTACCTGGATTTTCAAAATCCTCTTTTATAGCTTCAAAGCTAGTGTTATAAGAAAAATTAGGATTAATTTCAACCACTTCATCTTTAACGAGACTTATAGTATCTAAATAGCTTGTATAGAAAGGATATTGTACTCTAGTAGAAGCTATTCCATTTGCCTTTATACCTGCTTTAACTCTAATATTTTTTATTCCATTGTCTAAAACTGGAAATACAACTGGAATTTCGTAAACTCCTTGTAAATTATCTTCAATATATATCCAAACGTCTGTAATATTTTCTGTGTTTGATCCAAAATCTTCATTATAATTTAGATAAATACTATCAACTTTTATAAAAGAAGGTATATCTTCTTTTTTTTCACATGAAATAATGCTAATACAATAAAGTAAAAGGAAAATTTTTTTCATTTTTAATTTAACAACACAATGTGTATTATATTTTTTAAATTTTTGAGATCAATACTACTTAAATGCTTTTTTTGTAAAGTATTTATCAAAAATACACTTTAAACATTTATTATTGTCATTCAATGAAAGATAGTTTTTTACATAAAGGATTAAGAAAAAAATTAGTTGATGAAATTTCAAAAAAGGGTATTACAGATTCGAAAATATTGGATGCAATTATGAATATTCCAAGACATCTTTTTTTAGATAATGCTTTTATTAATTTTGCATACCAAGATAAAGCTTTCCCAATCGGATCAGGTCAAACTATTTCTCAACCATATACTGTAGCTTTTCAAACTCAATTGTTAGATTTAAAACCATATCAAAAAATTCTTGAAATTGGAACAGGATCTGGATATCAAGCTGCAGTCTTAAAGGAATTAAAACTTGATGTTTATACAATTGAGAGACATAAAGATTTATTTAAAAAAACTAAAGAATTTTTACCATCAATTGGTTATAAATGTATGTTTATATATGGAGATGGCTATAAGGGTTTACCAAAATTTGCCCCATTTGATAAAATACTAATTACGTGCGGTGCTCCAAGAATTCCAGAACAATTAATTAAACAGTTGAAGATTGGAGGTAAAATGGTAGTTCCTGTAGGAGAGGGTGATACGCAAAGAATGCATTTAATTGAAAAAATTTCGGATAATGAAAATAAAATATCAACTCATGGAGAATTTTCATTTGTTCCAATGCTTGAAAACAGAGTTGATAACGATTAAATTTTATCTAAATTTCTGAGGATTATTTCACAACCTTTTTTTATTTCTTCTTTAGAGATTGTTAGAGGCGGGGTTATTCTAATAGAAGAGTTATTAAATAGAAAGAAAAATAAAAGCAAACCATCATCCATACATAATTCAACAATTTTATTTGTTGATTTATTATCGAACAAATCTAGAGCTAACATTAATCCTTTACCTCTAATTTTTTTAATTTTTTTATGAACTAATAATTTTTTAAATAGAATCTCTTTTTCATTTATTTTTTCATATAATTTGTTTTTAATGATAAATTTTAATGTTGCTAGGCTAGCAACGCAACTAATAGGATGACCTCCAAAGGTTGTTATATGACCAAGTTTAGGAGCAAAAGTTAATTTATTCATATTTTCCCATGATGAAATAAATGCTCCTATTGGAAAACCACCTCCCATTCCCTTAGCTATACACAAAATATCAGGCACAATCGGACTATTTTCAAAACCAAAAAGTTTTCCAGTTCTACCATAACATGTTTGAATTTCATCCATAATTATTTGAACATTAAACTGTTTACATTTTTTATTTAATTCAATTAAAAAATCTTCTTTGGCAATTTTAAATCCACTTCCACCTTGTATTGTCTCAACAATTACTGCAGCTGTTTTTTTAGTAATATTTTCAAGAGACTTAATATCATTAAATATTATTTGTTTACAATTTGGTAAAAGTGGTCGGTATTTTGATTTGTAATATTCATTTCCCATTACACTCAATGCACCTTGAGTAGATCCATGATAAGAACCTTTAAAATATATAATTTCGGATCTGCCACTTATTCTTTTGGCAAGCTTCATAGCTCCCTCAATAGCTTCAGTTCCTGAGTTTGTAAAATATGATGTTGAAAGACTTTTTGGTAAATTTTCTGAAAGTAACTTTGCTAATTCGTATTGTGGTTTTTGAATATATTCTCCATAAACCATCACATGAGTATATTTATCTAATTGATCTTTAACAGCATCTGTTATATATTTGTTTGAGTGCCCTATAGAATTAGCAGAGACTCCGGCAACAAAATCTAAATACTTTTTATTGTTTGTATCAAAAATATAACAACCAATGGCTTTTTTAATCTTTAAAAGAGATGGGTATGGGAATGTTTGTGCTTGATACTTTTTATATATATCAACAACTGACGACATTTTATTATTTTCTATCAATAACTTTTTTTACAGCATTAACAATATCATTAGAGGTAAGTCCATATTTTTCCATTAATTGTCTTGGGGTACCACTTTCCCCAAAAGTATCATTTACACCTACCATTTCAAGTGGTAGTGGCAATTTTCTACTTAAAAGTTGAGCAACACTATCTCCAAGTCCTCCATTAAGCATATGTTCTTCAGCAGTAACAATACATTTAGTTTTAGAAACTGATCTCAAAATAGCATCACTGTCTAATGGTTTAATGGTATGAATATTAATAATTTCTGAACTTATACTTAATTTATCAAGTTCTTTTGAAGCCTCAAAAGCTTCCCATACTAAATGACCAGTAGCTATTATTGTGACATCAGTACCCTCTGATAATAAAACAGCTTTTCCAATTTCAAAATTTTGATTTATGTCTGTAAAATTTGGAACTTTTGGTCTTCCAAATCTAAGATAAACTGGACCGACATGTTTTGCAATAGCAATTGTTGCTGCTTTAGTTTGATTAAAATCACAGGTATTAATGACAGTCATGTGAGGTAACATTTTCATCATTCCAATATCTTCTAAAACTTGATGTGTTGCGCCGTCTTCGCCCAATGTAACTCCAGCATGAGATGCACAAATTTTAACGTTTTTATTTGAATAGGCAATAGATTGTCTTATTTGGTCATATACCCTAGAGGTTGAAAAATTTGCAAAAGTTCCAGTAAAAGGAATCTTTCCGCCGATTGTCATTCCAGCAGCTATTCCCATCATGTTTGCTTCTGCAATACCTACTTGGAAAAATCGATCAGGATGATTACTTTGAAAATCATTCATTTTTAACGAACCTGTTAAATCTGCACAAAGAGCTACAACATTCTTGTTCAGTTTACCTAACTCAGTAAGTCCTTCACCAAAGCCAGACCTTGTATCTTTCATTTCCATTTTTAATAGATTTTAATTAATTGTGATTTTCCTGATTTAATAACAAAAGTTTTTTCATCTGTATATATATATTTTTTTGATGATTTAGCTCTGTAAACAACTGTATATTTACCCGGTAATAATGTTAGTTTATATTGATTAGATTCACCATTAAATTTATAAATTTCTTTTAAAAGATCGCCATCATTAAAATAAACACCCCCATAACCATTTGCAGGCAGTAATATATTTGCTAAGCCTGTACTAGGTAATTGTAATTTTGTTAGCTGATTTTGATTAATGCTAACACTTTTAAAATATTGTCTTGGTAATGTTAATAATTCAATATCATATTTTCCTGTCAAATATTTTTGTGTTGAATTAATTTTTTGAACGTTTATTGTTTGATTTTCATCAGCTTTTTTAACTATAAACTGATAATCTTCTTTAGTGTTCAAGACAATTTTCAATTTTCCTTGTGGAGTGTTTAATGGAATTATTGTATGTTTTCCTGGTTGAATTGATATTATTTCTGATTCTACTGGAGGTATTGTATGAGCAACAACTCTATATTTTAAAACAGGATCGATAATCATTGTATCTGGATTTCCCATATTATTCATTGTATGTACATAGTTATATTTTACAATATCAGTAAAGTTGTCATAAAAAGTTAATGGAACATCTGTTTCAGTAGGATTTCCTAAGGAATCAAGTAAATTAACCTGAGTTGTTGTATTATCAACGACATGAGAAATAACTATACTTAGAATATTTGAAAAGTCTTTTTCGTTAGCAGCATCAAAAAAAGTTCCAACACAATCCAAATTATCTTGCCACGATTTATCTAAACCTATTCCAATTACAAAAGGTTTTAAAATAATACCTCTTTTTGCAAATAATCTTGACACTGCACATGGATCCATACCACACTCTTCTTTTCCATCGGTAATTAAAATGACAATATTTCTAGAGTTGTCAATAGGAAAATCTGAGGCTGCTTCTTCAAGTGATCTTGCAATTGGAGTAGTTCCTTTTGCTTTTATCATACTTAATTTTCCTTTAACTCTATCAGCAAAAATATTTGACGGTATAAAGTTTATTTCCAGTCTAGTATCATCACAGTCTTGTGGTGGATAACTTCTTTGATGTCCATAAACTCTTAAGGCTAATTCTAAATTTTTAACATCTTTGAGCGAATCTGTTATATTACTAAGTAATTGCTTTGCAATATCGATTTTTCTACCACTTTGCCATCTCCCCAGCATAGACTGGGACGCATCAAAAACAAAAAGAATTCTATTTACAGGCTCATTCTTTGTTTGAGCATTTATTTCAAAACTCAAAAGAGAAATTAGAACAAAAAATATTTTTATTTTTTTAGTAATCACCTAATGTTTCATTATTTTGAGACAACGCAATTTCAAGTTGTTCATCATTAGGAGCATTTCCATGCCACTTATGTGTTCCCATCATAAAATCAACTCCATTTCCCATTTCAGTGTGAAGTAAAATTACTATTGGTTTTCCTTTTTTTGTAAGTTGTTTTGCCTTACTTAAAATTGATGAAACCGATGCAATATCGTTTCCATTTAGTTCTTCAAGTACTAACCAATCAAATGCTTCAAATTTTGCTTTTAGATCTCCAAGAGGCAAAACATCATCTATTTCTCCATCTATTTGTTTTTTATTGTAATCAACAGTTGCTATTAGATTATCTACTTTATTGGCAGAAGCATACATTACTGCTTCCCATATTTGACCTTCTTGTAATTCCCCATCACCATGAAGAGAATAAATTAAATGATTGTCATTATTTAATTTTTTTGTTAATGCGGAACCAATTGCAACAGAAAGTCCTTGTCCTAATGAGCCAGTTGAGACTCTTATGCCCTCTAATTTTTCATGAGTAGTTGGGTGACCTTGTAATCTACTATCAATTTTTCTAAAAGTTGCAAGTTCCTCTATATCAAAATATCCAGATCTAGCTAAAACAGAATATAAAACAGGTGAGATATGTCCGTTGGAAAGAAAAAACAGATCCTCATTAATTCCATCCATATCAAAGTCAGTATTATGAATAAGATGATTGAAGTATAATGTTGTTAGAAATTCAGTACATCCAAGAGAACCACCAGGATGTCCAGAATTATTTGCATGAACCATTCTTAGAATATCTCTTCTAATTTGGATACATAAATCAGAAAGTTCCTCAATTGTTTTCATTTTGTTTTAGTTTCTCCAAATTTAAAATTTACCTTTATATTTTTCTTTTTATAAAAAATATATATAAAGTTTTTTATTAACGTATTGTTGACAATCTATATTTTAGATTTTTTAATTGAATTTTAATTATTGAAATCATTAATATTGCATACAAATTATCCTTATGGCATTAAAATGTGGTATTGTTGGTCTTCCTAATGTTGGAAAGTCTTCATTATTTAATTGTTTGTCTCGAGCTAAAGCACAGTCAGAAAATTTCCCTTTTTGCACTATTGAACCAAACATTGGTGTTATTTCTGTTCCGGATAAAAGATTAGAAGAAATAGCTAAGCTAGTAAATCCACAAAAAATTATCCCAACAACAGTTGAAATAGTTGATATTGCTGGATTAGTAAAAGGTGCTAGCAAGGGTGAGGGGCTTGGAAATAAATTTTTAGCTAATATTAGAGAAACAAACGCTATTATTCATGTTATAAGATGTTTTGATGATGACAATGTCGTTCATGTTGATGGTTCTGTAGACCCAGTTAGGGACAAAGAAACAATTGACATGGAGTTGCAAATAAAAGACTTGGAAACATTAGAAAATTTTAAAATGAAAAATATTAAGATTTCTCAGTCTGGTGATAAAAAAGCAATCAAAAATATCGAGATTGTTCAAAAAGTCATTAATCATATTGAATCTGGAAAACCAGTAAGAACAATGGATATTACTGACGATGAAATGGTTTTTTTAAATTCATTTAATTTACTTACGATGAAGCCTGTATTATATGTTTGTAACGTTGATGAATCCTCTGCTGTTAATGGTAATGAATATGTAAAAAGAATACAAAAAATATCAAACGAAGAAAATGCAGAAGTATTGATTATAGCTACTGCAATAGAAGCTGAAATTTCTGAATTAGAATCTCTCGATGAGCAATTATTATTTTTAGAGGAAATTGGTTTAAATCAGCCTGGGGTAAATAATTTAATAGGATCAACTTACAAGTTACTAAATCTTCAAACTTATTTTACTGCTGGTGAAAAAGAAGTTAAAGCATGGACAATAACAAAAGGAACAAAAGCGCCTAGTGCTGCAGGAGTAATACATTCAGATTTTGAAAAAGGATTTATAAGAGCGGAAGTTATATCGTACCAAAACTTTATAAAATTTGGATCCGAACACAATTGCCGAGAAAACGGAAAACTTTCTATTGAAGGTAAGGATTATGTGGTTCAAGATGGGGACATAATGCATTTTAGGTTTAATGTTTAGCTTAAAGTTGAAAAGTTTGTTGATAATAGCTTCTTAAATATTCAAATTTTTTAATCAATAAATATAATTTTGTAATCTGTTTTATCTCATAACAAGTTATATATTTTGAAAGACCAGTATACTGAAGATAGTATTCGTTCCCTTGATTGGAAAGAACATATTAGACTACGCCCAGGAATGTACATTGGAAAAATGGGTAATGGTTCATCACCCGATGATGGTATTTATGTACTTTTAAAAGAAGTAATAGATAACTCAATAGATGAATATGTTATGGGTAATGGCAAAACCATAGAGATTTCAATTAAAAATAATAGTGTTTCAGTAAGGGATTATGGAAGAGGTATTCCTCTTGGAAAAGTTGTAGATGTTGTTTCAAAAATCAATACCGGAGCCAAATATGATTCAAAGGTTTTTAAGAAATCAGTCGGGCTTAATGGTGTCGGTTCAAAAGCAGTAAACGCTCTTTCATCTTATTTTAAAATCAAATCTGTTAGAGAAGGAAAAAGTAAATTAGTAGAATTTGCTAAGGGTGCAATAACAAATGAAGAAGGTATACAAGAAAATTCATCAAGAAAAGGAACTTCAGTTAGTTTTATTCCTGACAAAGAAATGTTTGGTAACTATAGATTTATTGATGATTTTGTCGAAAAAATGTTATGGAACTATTGTTTCTTAAACACTGGATTAACAATTTTATTTAATGGAAAAAAGTTCTATTCTGAAAATGGTTTATTTGATCTTTTAGAACAAAATACCGATGCCGAACTTTTGTATCCTATTATACATTTAAAAGACAATGACATAGAAGTTGCTATAACCCATTGTAAAAATCAGTACAATGAACAGTATTTTTCATTTGTTAATGGACAACATACTGTCCAAGGGGGAACTCATCAAGGAGCTTTCAGACAAGCTGTAGTAAAGGTAATTCGTGAATTTTATAATAAAAATTATGAAGCATCTGACATCAGACAAGCTATTAATGCAGCAATAAGTATAAAGGTTATCGAACCAATTTTTGAGTCACAAACAAAAACTAAATTAGGGTCAACCGAAATTGAACCTGGTGGAACAACAATTCAAACTTTCGTTCATGATTTTCTAAAGAAACATTTAGATAATTATTTACACAAAAACCCTCAATCAGCAGAAATTATACAAAAAAAAATACAACAAGCTGAACATGAAAGAAAAGCAATGGCTGGAGTTAAAAAACTCGCACGAGAAAGAGCAAAAAAAGCTAATTTGCATAATAAAAAACTAAGAGATTGTAGAGTTCATTATAACGACTTAAAAAAAGAAAATCGTTTCGAATCAACACTGTTCATTACTGAGGGTGACTCTGCTTCTGGGTCTATAACCAAAACTAGAAATATAAATACTCAAGCAGTTTTTAGTTTAAGAGGAAAACCATTAAATTCATACGGTCTGACCAAAAAAGTAGTATATGAAAATGAAGAATTTAATTTATTACAATCTGCCCTAAATATTGAACAAGGAATTGATGATTTAAGGTACAATAAAATTGTTATTGCAACGGATGCAGATGTAGATGGAATGCATATTCGACTTCTATTAATTACCTTTTTTCTTCAATTTTTTCCTGAGCTCGTAAAGGAAGGTCATGTTTACATACTTGAAACACCTCTGTTTAGAGTTAGAAATAAAAAAGAAACAATTTACTGTTATAACAATGCTGAAAGAGTAAATGCTATTGAAAAATTAGGAAAATCTGCAGAAATAACAAGATTTAAAGGTTTAGGTGAAATTTCTCCAAACGAATTTAAATTTTTTATTGGTGATAATATGAGATTAGATCCTGTGATTGTAGGAAGTGATACAAAAATTGAAGAAATACTAAAATACTTTATGGGTAAAAATACTCCCGAAAGACAAGAATTCATCATTAACAACTTAAAAGTTGAAGAAGACCTTGAAAGGGAAGAAGAAGAAAACATTAGCTAATATGAGTGAGTTAGAAAACTTAAATAATGACGATCTAAAAGAAATTGTACATGTTTCAGGAATGTATGAAGATTGGTTTTTAGATTATGCTTCATATGTTATTCTTGAAAGAGCAGTCCCAAATATATTTGATGGTTTCAAACCAGTTCAAAGAAGAATACTTCATTCTTTAAAGGAACTTGATGATGGAAGGTATCACAAAGTTGCTAATGTGATTGGACACACCATGAAATATCATCCTCATGGAGACGCTTCAATTGGAGATGCAATGGTGCAACTTGGTCAAAAAAATCTATTGTTAGATATGCAGGGGAATTGGGGTAATACTGCAACAGGAGATAAAGCTGCTGCCCCAAGATACATTGAGGTCAGACTTACACCATTTGCACTGGATGTTGCTTTCAATAAAAAAATAACAACCTGGAATTCATCTTATGATGGAAGAGGTAAAGAGCCAGAAACACTTCCAGTAAAATTTCCTTTATTATTGGCTCATGGGGTAGAGGGAATTGCCGTAGGGCTTTCTACTAAAATCTTACCTCATAATTTCAACGAACTTATCGATGCCTCAATAAAAGTTTTGAAAGGAATAAAACCCAAAATATATCCTGATTTTCTCTCGGGTGGAATGGCCGATTTTTCAAATTATAACGATGGTAAAAGAGGAGGTAAGGTTAGAGTAAGAGCAAAAATTAAAGCTATTGATAAAAGTACACTCCATATAACAGAATTACCTTTTTCTACAAACACATCGTCCCTCATTAACTCAATTATTAAGGCTAATGACAAAGGAAAAATTAAGATTAAAAAAATTGAAGATAATACTGCTGAAAGTGTTGAAATCGCTATTTTACTACCAGCTGGTATCTCTCCAGACAAAACCATTGACGCACTTTATAGGTTTACTGACTGTGAACTTTCAATATCTCCACTTGCATGCGTTATTTGTGATAAACAGCCAGTTTTTAATGGAGTTTCGGAAATTTTAAAGGAATCAACAGAGCATACTGTAAAATTGCTTACAAAAGAACTTGAGGTTAATTTAAAGGAACTACAAGACAAGTGGCATTTTTCTTCATTAGAAAGAATATTTATTGAAAATAGAATTTATCATGCTATAGAAGAACTTGAAACATGGGATGAAATTATTTCAACAATTCATTTTGAATTAAAACCATTTTGTTCTCATTTAAATCGAAATGTTTCTGACCAAGATGTCGAAAAACTGACTGAAATTAGAATAAAAAGAATAACGAAATTTGATCTAAATAAAGCTATTAATGATATAAAACAATTAGAAAAAAGAATTTCAGAAGTTGAATATAATCTCAACAACATAATTGAGTATTCAATTGATTATTTTAAAAATTTGAAGAAAAAGTATGGTGCTGATAAGAAAAGAAAAACAGAAATAAAAGAGTTTGAAAGTATTGATGCTACTAAAGTTGTTGTTGCCAATAAGAAACTGTATGTCAATAGAGATGAAGGTTTTATAGGAACATCTATGAGGAAAGATGAGTATGTATGTGATTGTTCAGATATTGATGATATAATCGTATTCAGAGAAAATGGCTCTATGAAAGTTGTCAAAGTAGAATCAAAAGTTTTTATAGGAAAAGGAATTATTCACGCCGCAGTTTTTAAAAAGAAAGACAGTAGAACCATTTATAATATGGTATATGTTGATGGAAAATCCGGGTATTCTATGATGAAAAGATTTAATGTAAGTAGTATTACAAGAAATAGAGATTATTTTTTAACTAAATCTGAAAAGAATTCAAAAATTATTTATTTCACTGCAAATCCTAACGGAGAAGCGGAAACGATTACTGTTCATCTAAGAAAAAATCAAAGATTAAAAATTTTAAAATTTGATTATGATTTTGCTGATTTGTCAATTAAAGGCAAAGGATCTGTGGGAAATATTCTTACTAAAAATACAGTTAAAAAAATTGAATTAAGATCTGAGGGTGTATCAACTCTCTCTGCAAGAAAGATTTGGTTTGATCAAAATGTTAAAAGATTAAATACTGAAGAAAGAGGTGTGTTATTGGGTGATTTTGCTGCTAATGATAAGATTTTATCCATCAATAGCGATGGAAGCTTAGAGTTAAAAAGCTTTGATATTTCTACACATTTTGATGAAGATATGATTATCGTTGAAAAACATAATCCCAAAAAGCCTATTTCGGTAATTTATTTTGATGGAAAAAAACAAAATTTCTTTGTAAAAAGATTTCTTATTGAAAATTTAAGTCAAAAGTTTTCATTTATAAGTGATCATAAAAATTCTTTTTTGGAAATTGTTTCAACGGACTGGAGACCACAAGTTGAAGTTGTTTACAAGAAAGAAAAAGGAAAAGACAGAAAAAAAGAAATACTCTCCATAGAAAATTTCATTGCAATAAAAGGTGCTAAATCAATGGGTAATAGATTATCATCAAATAAAGTTAACACAATCAAATTATTAGAACCATTGCCATATACCGAAGAAATTGTAATTGAAGAAAAAATAAATCTAGATATTCCTTTAACTATAACTAATAACGAGGACAATAATCAAACTGCTCTTGAACTATAGTAATTAAATTCAAGACACATTTAACTATTAATTTTTTTCATTTTGAAAAGCCATATCTTTGCAAAAAAATAAAAAACTATGAGACTACTTATTTTAACTATTTTACTACCTCTTTTAAGCTTTACTCAATCAAGCTACAACTTATCTCTGCTTGGAACATATGACAATTATAACTCAGAGGGTAGCGATATTTGGGGATGGGTTGCCCCTGATGGAAGTGAATATGCTTTAGTTACATTAAATGATGGTTTTTCAGTTGTTAATGTTTCTAACCCTTCTAATTTAGTTGAGGAGTTTTTTATAAGTGATCTCAATTCTACATGGAGAGATGTCAAGACATGGGGACATTACGCATATGTAACAACAGAAGCTGATGCTGGACTTTTAATTGTTGACCTTTCAGATATGACTGGTAGTACTTACTATCATAGAACAGTTTTTAACTCACCATCTGGTGGAGCTGGTACTGAATTCACAGCAGCACACAACATATATATGGACGAAAATGGTGTAGCATATATTTTTGGAGCATCTTCAAACTCTGGCGGTTCTCCTGCTGATGGTGTTATATTTTTAGATGTAGACACTGATCCAATTAATCCTATTTATTTAGGTGAATGGGATGATTATTATGTTCATGATGGAATGGCCAGAGGAGACACAATGTATGTAGGATGTATTTATGAGGGAGACCTATATATTGTAGATGTATCAAATAAATCAAATCCCGTTAATTTAGGAAATGTTGGAACACCAAGTGACTTTACACATAACGCATGGGTTTCTGATGATGGAAATTATGTTTTTACAACTGATGAAGTATCTGATGCATACATAGGGTCATATGATATTTCAGATTTAAATAATATACAGGAAATTGATAGAATACAATCTAACCCGGGTTCTAATTCAGTACCTCACAATACACATGTAGATGGAAACTTTATTATTACTTCATGGTATCGTGATGGAACAGTTGTTCATGATATTACTAATCCTAATAATTTGATTGAAGTTGCACATTATGATTCATCACCACTTTCTGGGGATGTAATGGACGGTTGCTGGGGAACCTATCCTTTTCTTCCCTCAGGAAATATAATATCATCAGATATAAATACTGGTAACAACAACAATGGTAGGTTGCTTGTTTACAGCAGAGATTTTCTTCAGGCATGTTATTTAGAAGGAAATGTTTCTGATATAACTAATTCCAATTCAATAACAAATGCGACGGTAGAAATTGTCAATCCTGTTTTAACGATACAAACAACTACTAATTTATCTGGAAATTACATGTCAGGCATAGCAAATGCATCATCATATGACATTATTTTTTCTGCTCCAGGCTATTTGTCTGATACTATAAATGCTAGCTTTACTAATGGAAATACAACTATAGTAAATGCGCAACTTCAACCAACGCTTCCTCTTAACACAACAGGAACTGTAGTTGACATTAATGGAAATGGAATTGAAAATGCTGATGTTTTAATATATAACTCAACCAACACATTAAATACTACCACTGACGCAAATGGTAATTTTAATATTAATGGAATTTATGAAGGAAATTATAATGTAATTGCTGGGTCATGGGGTTATATAACTTCTTGCTCAAATGAGTTTATTTCATCTACTTCGACTAATCAAATTATTTTACAAGATGGATATTATGATGATTTTACATTTGATTTTGGATGGAATGTTAGTGGAGGTATAACATCTGCAAATAATGGAATTTGGCAAAGAGGAAATCCTGAAGGAACAGATTATTATGGTGTTGATTTTAACCCAGAGAATGATGTTGACAACGATTGTTATGATTTTGCTTATGTAACTGGTCTCGCCTCTGGTAATTCAACTGGTGACAACGATGTTGACGATTACAATACAATTTTATCATCTCCTATTTTTGACCTTTCAACACCATTGAATAATGATGAATCATATATTTTAAATTATAATATTTGGTTTAATAATGATTTTCCATGGGGTGCTACTCCCAACGATTCAATTACAGTTAAAATATCAAACGGTGTTTTTACATCAACACTTGATATTATGACAGCCAATTCACCAAATCTTGCACAATGGAACTCTAGATCTTTTAATCTGAGCCAGTATATATCACTAAATAATACAATGCAAATCATT
>CETK01089877.1_pt1 | contig 14596 bp, 17 predicted proteins | sample 361431 | NCBI WGS metagenome assembly CETK01 (sample SAMEA2622452, study PRJEB7988) | marine metagenome | biome: marine biome (ENVO:00000447); feature: surface water layer (ENVO:00002042); material: "saline water (ENVO:00002010), including plankton (ENVO:xxxxxxxx)" | depth 5 m | reverse complement strand
ATTTAAAGATGTAAATATTAATAAAACAGTTGATTTTCAGGAATTATATAACAAAAGAAAAGTTCAATAAAAATTTTTTTTAATCTCTGTTTTTAAAAATTGTTTATGTCTTTCAGACTCGTCGTTTGATATTTCAATAATTGATTTGTTGTATAATCTTTCTTTATTAGAGGATTTAAATTCATCGTGGTCTAGTGAAGATAGATTAAACTTGGGTTCTTTTGCATCCAAGAGATTAATGTAAACTTCTCTTAATAATTCACAATCAAGCAAAGCGTTATGTTTAGTTCTTTTAGATAGATCGATGTTGAACTTTTTGCAAAGTGCATCTAATGAGTTTGAGGCTCCAGGAAACTTATTCCGTGCTACCTCTAGAGAGTCCACTACTGATACTTTATTAATTTTTTTCTTATTAATTTTACTAAGTTCACCATTCAGAAAACCAAGATCAAAATTTGCATTGTGTATAATAATTATTTTGCCTTCTATAAAGCTTAAAAGTTCATCAGCAATTTGGCTGAACGTTTCCTTGTTTTTAAGAAACTCTCCCGAAAATCCATGAATTTTAAATGCTTCCTCAGGCACATCTCTTTGAGGATTTATTAGTTTATGAAAAATCTTATTAGTGGGTATTAAATCTATTGTCTCGATACATGCAATTTCAACTATTCTATGTCCATCTCTAAAAGAAAGACCAGTTGTTTCTGTGTCTAAAAATACTTCACTCATATTTTTTGATTATATTTAAAAGTTGTTTTTGTAAAACATTTAAAGAACTATTGTTAATAACAATATAATCACAAAACTTCATCTTTTTAGTATCTTTAATCTGATGACTATCTAATAAAGAAAATAAACTAACAGAACCGCCATTTAACTTATATCTTTTTAATCTTAAGCTTTTTTTTGATCTGACAAAAATCACTAGATCAAAATATTTTTTAAGATTGCTTTCAATTAATAATGGAATCTCGAAAAATAAAAGTTTTTTATTTTTATTTTTTTTAGAAAAATCCATCATCTTCTTTCTAATTAATGGATGAATTATTTTTTCCAATTTTATCAAGGTATTTTTATCTTCAAGTAATTTTTTTTTTATATTTTTGGTAAATTGCGAATTAATTTTAATATTTAGTTTTTTAGCAATAAGTTTTTTGAAACTTCTATTTGAATACAACTTTTTTACATTTAAATCAGCGCTGAAAAGTGGGCCTTTTTTATTTGAAATAAATTTGCTGGCTGTTGTTTTTCCCGATGCTAAAGAACCTGTGATACCTATTTTAATCATTTAAGTTTTGAAGTTAGTAAATCAATGAGTTCATTATCTATTTCTGGATTAACCTTGTTCCATAGATAAAAAGATTTTTGCCCTTGGTAAATTAACATATCTAAACCGTTAAAAGTTTTAATATTATTGCTTTTAAGATATTTGATAGATTTCGTTATTAGAGGATTGTAGACTGTGTCTATAAAAATAGCATTTGGCTTTAGACCCTCAAAATCAAATTCAAAATCACTATTATTTTTAAGTCCAAGACTAGTAGCGTTGACTATCACATCATATTCTCTGATTTTTTCTTTCAGTGATTTCCATTCCAAAACATTTAGATAACTAAATTTCTTTTTAAGAAAAAGAGATTTATCGTGTGTTCTGTTCGCTATCGAAATATCCTTAATTTTTGATTTTTCTAAAGAAAAAATTACTGATGGTGAAACTCCCCCAGCACCAATTACTAGCGCTTTCTTATTTTCTGCATCATTTAATCCTTTCAAGTAAGCAGCTTGTAAACCAAATACATCTGTGTTTTCACCCACAACAACATTCGTCTCATCCAAGTAAATTGTGTTTACCGAATTTGTATGATGCGCATCATTAATTAACTTATCAACCAAAGGAATTATTTTTTGTTTATAAGGCAAAGTTACGTTTATACCGTCTAATTCACCATCTCTAATTTTTTTAATTATGTTTTTAAGATCTTTCTCCTCTGTGTTTATCAAATCATAATCAGCCTGAATATTGTATTTCTTGAACCAGTATTTATGCAATACTGGTGAGAGTGAATGAGCTACGGGATTACCAATTATTGCAAATAATTTTTTCTTCATATGTTTTGTTGATCAATATAATTTAAAATTTGCTTAATAGGCAAACCCATAATCGAGTCTTGATCTCCCTTTATATATTCAAAAAGATCAAGGCCATGTGCTTCTACTTGGTAAACACCATAGGCCAACAAAGTTTCGGTTCTGATTTTACTCAAATAGTCTTTTAGTTCCTTGTCGTTGAAATTTTTCATTTTTAGTTCTGATTGGTCTGAATGATTCCAAACCATTGACCCGTTTTTTGAAATACAAACAGAACTTATTAAATAATGTCTAGTATTATTTAACTTTTTTAAAATATTTAGCGCTTCCTCTCGCGACCTTGGTTTATTAATAAGTTCATTATTTAAAGATATAACGCTGTCAGCACCCAAAACCAACCGATCCGGATATTTATTGCTTACCTTTATAGATTTCAGTTCGGCTAAATTTTTTGAGATAACCAACGGATTAGCTCCTGCAGCTAAGAGTGACTCCTTTGCTTGATCTTCATCTAAACCAGAAATGACAACTTCAACATTTACATTGTTTTTTTCTAGAATTTTTTTTCTTACACCACTTTTAGAAGCTAAAATTATTTTCATTTATTTTTTTTTATTTCATAAATTTTAAGGATTGATGCAGCAGTTTCCTCAACAGATTTTCTAGTAACATCAATTATTGGCCAATTATATTTCTTAAAAAGTTTTTTTGATTGATCTATCTCATCTTTAATTGCGTTTAAATTTGTATATTCTTCAATCCTGTTCTCCTTCATTATAGCTACTCGGTTTCTTCTTATGTCGGCTAGTCGATCTGGATCAGCTATTAAACCAATTACACATGTTTTGTTATTAATAGATTTTAAATCATCTGGTATTTTTTGATCCATTACTAGTGGAATATTAACAGTTTTATATCCTCTATTAGCTAAATAAATTGATGTAGGAGTCTTGCTTGTTCTGCTAACACCTAAGAGAACAATGTCTGAGCTTGAAACATCATCTAACTTTTTTCCATCATCATGAGACATCGTAAATTGAATTGCTTCTATTCTTTTGTAATAATCGTCATCCAATACATGTTGAGCGCTAGGTTTGTGTATGGCTTTCTGATTTAATAATTTAGAGAAATTTAAAATCAAATTCCCAAGTATTCCAAAACAAGGCACTTTATGTTTTTCGCTTATGTTAGATATGTATTTTGCTAGTTTTGTTTCAACAATGGTGTAAAGAATTATTGAATTTTGCAAACTTGAACACTCCTTAATAATTTTATCTATCTGCTGTTCAGTTCTAACAAAAGCATATTCCTTTTTTTCATAATCAAAATTAGCGAATTGGGATTTTAAAGATAAAAATATTCTATCTAGCGTCTCACCAGTTGAATCAGAAACAAGATATACATTGTATTTTTCGTTCATATGTTTGTTAGTAAATATTTAATAAAATACTCTTTTCCATAGTTATAAAAGCTTATAAAAAAAAATTAACAATAATTAACATCATTTTAACATTTTGTTAGATGTTGATATTATAAATCTATTATTGTTTATAATCTTACTAAAAGTCTTTAATTTATAGCATTAATTCTAGAATTTATTAAAATGCAATTGTATAAAATATGTATAAATAGTTATATTAGTAACTAACAGAACCTACTACACGTTCTATAATTTTAAACTTATTATATATATTATGAGCACTCTTAAGAAAATTTTAATAAATAAAGATAGTTCTTGTAAATCAGTTTGGTTTATGAGACAAGCTGGTCGATACCTGCCTGAATTTCAAAAAATAAGATCTAAAAATAAAAATTTTATAAAACTTTGTTTAAATAGTGAGTTAAGTTCAGAAATAACTCTTCAACCTATAAAAAGATTTGATTTAGACTCAGCTATTATTTTTTCAGATATTTTATTAACACCATACGCTTTTGGTCAAAAAGTTAAATTTATAAAAAACCTAGGTCCAAAATTAGATAACTTTAAATTAGAGAAATTTTTAAATGTCAGAGAAAGTGAATTTTTAGAAAAGTTAGAACCTGTTTACAAAGCAATTAAAATCACAAAAAAAAATTTAGGTAGAAACAAATCGTTAATTGGTTTTATAGGAGCCCCGTGGACTTTATTAGTTTATATGCTCGATATCAAAAAAGGTAAAAAAGAAATAAGCTTAAATAAACTAAAAAAATTTGAAAAAGAAATAGAAAAAATATTAAGTAAATTAATAAAATTTCTTTGTTTACACATAGAAAATCAATTTAATGCAGGAGCAGATGTTATCCAAATATTTGACTCTTGGGCTGGTTTAATTCCAAGTAAAAATATTAGAGAATATTGCTACGAACCAAATGCAAAAATAGTTAACTTTTGTAAAAAGAATAATATTCCAAATATTTGTTTTCCCAGAGGAATAAAAGAAAAATTTAAGAATTTTAATAAAATTGTTAAGCCTGATGGAATAAATATTGATTACGAAATCAAACCTGAGTGGGTTTTAAAAAATTTAAAGAATGTAGTTATACAAGGTGGTTTAAATCCAAAAATGTTATTAGAAAACGAGGCAAAGATGATAAAAGGAGCGACGAAATATATTAAAACATTTAAAGGTATTCCTTATATTTTTAATCTTGGGCATGGGTTACTTCCAGAAACAGATCCTGATAAAGTAAAAAAATTAATTGAATTATATAGGAAGTATTAATGGGCAAAAATCATCCGGAAGTAAAATTTGGTAAGACTGGGGTTTTAATAGTAAATTTAGGAACCCCCGACTCCACTAGCTGGTGGGACATTAGAAAATATCTTAAAGAATTTCTTTCAGATAGAAGAGTAATTGAGGTTAATCCTATAATTTGGCAAATAATTTTAAATTTATTCATTTTAACTTTTAGACCCTCAAAAACAGCACATGCTTACAAAAAAATTTGGCTAAAAGAAAAGAACGAGTCTCCTCTATTGTTTTACACAAGGAGTCAGTCAGAAAAGCTAAACAAAAAGATTGGAAGTCAAAAATTAATTGTAAATTTTGCAATGAGGTATGGAAATCCAAGCATTAAATCTCGATTAAATTTGTTGAAAGAGCAAGGTTGTGAAAACATAATTATTTTACCGCTATACCCACAATATGCGGCGGCAACTACGGCAACTGTTTGTGATGAAGTTTATAGATCATTAATGAAAATGAGATGGCAACCGAGTCTACAAATAATCCCGCATTACGAAAGTGAAACAATGTACATAGAAGCCCTAGTAAGCTCCATCGAAAAAAAAATAAAAGAAATAAGCTGGAAGCCAGACTTAATTCTTTCATCTTATCACGGTATACCAAAATCGTATTTTGACAAAGGCGACCCCTATCAATGCTATTGTCAGAAAACAACGAGATTGATGAAAGAAAAATTTAATAACGTAGAAATTCAAACTACATTTCAATCTAGGTTTGGACCACAGGAATGGCTCCAACCTTACACAGACAAAACTTTGGAAGAGTTACCCAAAAGAGGCGTTAAAAACTTGCTTGTAATTTGTCCTGGTTTTGCCTCAGACTGTGTAGAAACTTTAGAAGAGATAAACATTCAAGGCAGGGAAACATTTATGGAAGGTGGAGGAAAAAACTTTGACCTTATACCCTGTTTAAACGATAATGAAAAACACATTGAGTTATTTCAACATATAATAAGCAAATATATCTAGTTTAAAATGAATTCACTGATAATTTATTCAACTACCGATGGACAAACAAAAAAAATTTGCGAGGAGATTAAAAATAATTCTATTTACAAACAAACATATAAAATTATTTCGATAGATGAAGCTCTTGAAATTAACATAAGTAATTACGACCAAATAATATTGGGAGCAAGTATAAGGTATGGAAAACATGATTCAAAAATTTATAAATTTATAAAAAATAACAAAAATATTTTAGATGAAAAAAAAAATGCATTCTTTTCTGTTAACGTAGTTGCAAGAAAACCTGAAAAAAACTCTTTTGACACCAATCCCTATATTAAAAAATTCTTAAAAAAAAGCAGTTGGAAACCCAAAAAATTAGCTGTGTTTGCTGGTAAAGTTGATTATCCAAATCTCAATTTAATAAATAGGAATATTATCAGATTAATAATGTTTATAACAAATGGTCCAACTAACACCAAAAATGTTTATGAATTTACTGATTGGCAGAAAGTAAAAAAATTTTCTAAAGAATTTGATAATATGAAAATTTAGCTATCCGTACTTCTGTTTATTCTTGCAAAACGAAATGACATAACGCAAAGATAAACAAAGTAGGCTCCTGACAAAATCATCATGAGTTTGGATAAGTCTGCCCAAAAATTATTGAACAAACTACCGCTCGCAAATCCTCTAATTAGATCTAATCCGCCAATTAGTGTTATCAACCCAATAAGTACCACTATATGCATGAAAATTTTTCTTTTATTTGGAAATTGTAAAGATAGCATAGAAAAGATAAATATGCCTAATCCTAGATAGCTTGGAATATAGGACGTCATTGATGAACTTCCAGATAAAAAGGTGATTATCAAACCCCATGCAATAAGAAATATTCCATAATATAAAGAAATATTTTCAATATTTTTTCCAAAAACCTTAAATTCTTTTTCTTCTATATCCATAAAAAGCTTAATTTAACCCTTTTTTTTACAAATTAAAAGATACTAGACTTGAATTTTACAAAAAAAGTCATATATTTTAACTACACTTCTTTAAAAAAAAATAATCACATGAACTTACAAGAATTAAAGCAAAAGAATCCTGCCGAGCTTATTAGTGAGGCTGAAAAATTGGGTATAGAAAATCCAAGCACTCTGAGGAAACAAGAGATTCTCTTTGCGATTTTGAAAAAACTGGCTGAAAAAAATGAGCAAATTACTGCGACGGGTGTTTTAGAAGTTCTTCAAGATGGTTTTGGTTTTTTACGAGCTATTGAGTCCAATTATCTTCCTGGCCCAGACGACATTTATGTAAGTCCAAGCCAGATTAGAAGATTTGGCCTTAGAACAGGAGACTCAGTAGAAGGTGAAATAAGAGGCCCAAAAGATGCTGAAAGATACTTTGCGCTTTTAAAAGTAAACAAAATAAATTTTGATAATCCAGAAAAAGGGAAAAATAAAATTGCTTTTGATAATTTAACTCCACTTTATCCAAATGAAAGAATTAAATTAGAAGTAGAAACGTCAAAAGTTGAAAAAAAACCTGACAATACAGCGAGATTGATTGATCTAGTTAGCCCAATTGGGAAAGGACAAAGATCATTAATTGTATCCCCTCCAAGAGCGGGAAAAACAATTATACTTCAAAACATTGCTCAATCTATAACCGCAAATCATCCTGAATGTTATTTGATGGTTTTATTAATTGATGAAAGACCAGAAGAAGTTACTGATATGCAGCGATCAGTAAAAGGAGAGGTAGTTGCTTCGACATTTGATGAACCCGCTTCAAGACACGTTGCTGTTGCTGAGATGGTAATAGAAAAAGCAAAAAGATTAGTAGAACACAAAAAAGACGTAGTCATCTTATTAGACTCTATTACAAGATTAGGAAGAGCTTACAATGCCGTGATACCTAGTTCCGGTAAAGTTTTAACAGGTGGTGTAGACGCTAATGCTTTACAAAGACCAAAAAGATTTTTTGGTGCAGCAAGAAATGTTGAAGAAGGGGGTTCTCTAACAATTATATCTACAGCTCTTATTGATACTGGAAGCAGAATGGATGAGGTAATTTTCGAAGAATTTAAAGGAACTGGAAATTCTGAGTTAATTCTTGATAGAAAAGTTGCAGATAAAAGAATTTACCCTGCTCTTGATATCACTAGATCAGGAACAAGAAGAGAAGAACTTCTTTTTGAAAAAGATGATTTATCAAAAATGAATGTTCTTAGAAGAATTATAAGTCCAATGGGAACTATGGATGGAATAGAATTTCTTATTTCAAAGTTAAAAAACACTAAAAACAATTCTGACTTCTTTGACTCTATGAATAAATCAGCTAATTAGTTTTTACTGAATAGTTTGGTTGTTAGTGTCTGTTTCGTGAAGATAAAAACTCATTATATCTTGTAAATTTTTAGTTTTTTCTTGAAGAGTAATTGACTCTAAAAGTTTTTGTTTTTCTTCATTAGTTATGGGGGCGATCATGGCTAACGTATTAATTTTCTGTATTTTATCTAACTTGTCAAATTCTTTCCAATTTAACAAAATTCCATTTTTTTTAAAAAATACCTTTACTATCTCCATTAATTTTTCAGTATCGACATCCTCAGATGGTGGTTTTAAGTCTGAATTGAATTTATTGTAATTGACTTTGAACTCTCTGTATAATTTTGAATTTTCGATTTCTTCTAATATTTCGAATCTAATTAACCCTGTTAAATTTATTAAAATGCGTCCATCTTCACTTTTTCTGAAGTCACTGATTTTTCCTAAGCAACCAACTTTGTAAACATTTTCGTTTTGTTTACTTGATTGAATCATTCCCATCAATTTATCTTTTTGCATAATGTCATTAACTAAATCAAGATATCTTTGTTCAAAAATATTTAAAGGCAAGTTAGTATTTGGAAAATAAATTACGCCAGAAAGTGGAAAAATTGGTATTTTGTCAGGAAATTTTTTTGTCATTTTAAATTAATTTATTTTAATTACTATATATAAGCTCTTTCAATTTTTCTTTATTTTCATAAATATATTTAGGGAAAGTGTTATCAATTTTCAATACTCTAAAATCGTAATTTCTATTAAATAAATCTTTCTTTTCAGCTATTTTGCTCTTAATAATATCCATATTCTTAAATTTATCATTGTTAAATTGCTGCTCAGAGTAAGAATTTAATTTTTTATAAATCCCTTCAGCAGTGTTTACAGAGCTAAAATGCCATCCGCCATTGTTAATAAATTTGTCAAATTTGGGTTTGTAAAATTTATAAAAAGGTAATTTTTTTGCTTTTATTTCTCTTAACCACTGAGGAGATTTTAGATCTTTTTTTCTGCACATTCTTGTTCCGTACCAATTAGGTTCTGTTATATTAAGTAAGTTAAATTTAAGTAAAAAATTTTTCTGTTCAAAGCAAACATATCTATCTTCATCTTTAAATTCTGATATTTTTTCAGGATTAGGAATTTCATCTAAATCAGAAATCATTATAAGATCATTCTGATCACACTTAGACAAACCTCTAACAAGTGCATTTCTTTGAAATTGATCTCTAGCATGTGCAGTATGCCAATGTTTCTTAAATTTGGTCACAATTTTAGGTAAATCATCTATCACAATGTATTCTATTTTTTCCTCATATTTCTTAAATTTATTTATATTAAAATTCAATTTTTTTTCATTTCCAGCGTGATCCAAAGTTGCTTCACAAATAACAAATTTATCTACATAATTAAATAATGTGGCCAATCTAATTTCTAAGATTAAATCTTCTTCAAAATAGTTAAAACAATCAATAATTTTCATAATTCGATATTGCTTGTTTTTAAAATTTTGTCTAGTTATAATCTTCTAATAAAGCGGGCATAGCTCAGTGGTAGAGCGTCTCGTTGCCAACGAGAAGGTCGAGGGTTCAAGTCCCTTTGCCCGCTCCAAAAAATTATGAGTGACTTGTCAGATAAAAAATGTATCCCTTGTGAAGGCAATATCCCGCCTTTTGACAAAAGTGAAATACATAAGTATTTAAAAAAAGTAGATGGATGGGATGTAAAAAATGATGATGGTAAAAGTTATTTTTTAACTAAAGAATTTAAATTTACAAATTTTATTGAAAGTCAAAATTTTGTTAACAAAATTGGTGAAATTGCAGAAAGAGAAGGACACCATCCAGATATTATGTTTGGTTGGGGATACTGTAAAGTTAAAATATTTACCCACGCCATTCAAGGACTAGCCGAAAGTGATTTTATACTGGCGGCTAAAATTGATAAACTTTAGTTAGTGGTTAAAATGACGAAGACCTGTGAATACCATTTTGATTTTAGCTTTGTTAGCTGCATCAATTACTTCCTTATCCCTCATGGAACCGCCGGGTTGAACTATAATTTTAACACCAGCTTTTATTAAAGTTTTTATACCATCAGCAAAAGGAAAAAATGCATCTGATGCCGCAATTGAATTCTTAATCTTAGAAGGTTGAAATTGTTTAGCTTTCTGAGAAGCTATCTTACAGCTATCAAGACGGCTTGATTGACCTGCACCAATTCCAATAGTTGCGAAATCATTTGTTAGAACAATTGCATTAGATTTAACATGTTTACATATATTAAAAGCAAATTCTAATTCAGCAATTTCTTTTTTAGTTGGTTTACCTTTAGTAACATATCTTAGTTTCTTTTTATCCATTATTTGGACATCCTTATTTTGTACTAAAAACGAATTATCGAAAGATCTAATAGACAATAAGTTTTTGATTTTAAATTTTGAGATATCAATAATTCTTAAATTCTTTTTTTTCTTCAAAATTTTAAGTGCTTCACGATCAAAGCTATTTGCCAAAACAACTTCAAAAAAAATCCTACTAATTTCTGTTGCAATTTTCCTATTGATTTTATAATTACAAGCTACTACACCACCAAAAGCACTTACTGGATCACTATCGAGTGCATTCTTAAAAGATATGATTGGTGATTTATTTTCTGCAACACCACATGGATTAGCATGTTTAATAATTACTGTTGATGGGTTTTTTTTTAAAGATGATAAAATTTCTAATGCAGCAAACATATCATTGTAATTGTTATAACTAAGATCTTTTCCATTTAATTGACTTAAACCAATATCCTTATCATTGTAATCATTTACATATAACGAACTATTCTGATGGGGATTTTCACCGTATCGAAGACTTTTAATTTTTTTTCCAAAGATAGTTTTTTTCTCTGGAAAATTTATTCTTAATTTTTCATTAAACCAATTGGCAATTATAGAGTCGTAATAAGCTGTTAAACCAAAAGCTTTTGAAGACATTAACTCTCTAAACTTTACAGATACTTTACCGTTATTCTTTTTTATTTCATTTATAAAATTCTGATAATCATCTGGGCTAGTAATAATAGTGACATTGTTAAAGTTTTTCGCAGCCGATCTAACCATCGCAGGTCCACCAATATCAATATTTTCAATAATCTTTTTTGGGTTTTTAAATTTAATCAATGTTTCTTGAAAAGGATAAAAATTAACAATAATTAAATCTATGGCATTATAATTTTCTTTGTTCATTTCTTTCTTGTGTTTTTTGCTTTTTCTATCGTAAAGTATTCCAGCGTGAACTTTAGGATGAAGTGTTTTAACACGTCCATCAAGCATTTCTCTTTGCCCAGTATATTTTGAAATTTCTTCACAATTATATCCAAGTTTTCTTATTGCGATATATGTTCCGCCTGAGCTTAATATTCTTACTTTATATTTTTTTAAAACTCTAAGTATAGAAGGTAATGCTGATTTATCTGATACAGAAATGAGCGCAGTCTTAATTTTTCGATTCATATTTATATATTTTTTTTAATTTTCCAACGGATAATTTTGTTCTTATTAACTAAATTACCAGAAACAGTTATACAAGTACTATCTAATATTTTATTTCCACCAAGAAATATACTTTTTTCAATAAGTATTGACTCGTCTTTAATTGTAAAAATTAATGATTTATTTCTAGATAACTGAATTAAAACACTATTGCCTCCAATGGTTTTTACTGCAGTTAACCCAGGATACAAATGAAATCTAAAACTATAATTAATTGGCTTTCCATCCTTTTTTTTAATTAATTCATCACAACCAGTCAATTGATTGGTATATTTATCTAGAGTTATACTTCTCTTGTAAACACAGTTGAGGTTTTTTTCATAACCATCGTGTAACGCTGATGATTTTATATGAACTGAATTCTCAGTAAAATCTAATTTTGAAATTTTAAAATTACTTTTAATAGAATTTCCAAACACCTTATTTATGATTTTACTTCTTTCAAATTTTGTAACTGATGTATTATTTAAAGTAAGAGTGGACTGCGCAGATGTTAGACGACTTAAAAGCTCTGCTTTAGGTGATATGTTAACCCCAAAACCACAATTAGTGATGATTTTTTTTCCGTCCAAATAATATTCGAAAGACAACGGCCCAGACTGATAGCTTTTTGAAAAACCTTTATCAGGAGGATTGCCTATATCAAAAAAAACTGAACTATTTTTAAATTTAAAAACTTGAATTCCACCTACACTATTTTTTTTGTTTTTTGATTTGAAATTTAAACTCTCAATAAATTTATTAAATTGCGTTAAATCTTCCTCTGTGCCTCCGTTAAAAAGAGGCAACTGATTAGTCGGTGTAAGAATATTTTTTATACAAGTAATATTTTTATCAATTATATCTTCTAAGAATTCAGGCATATATACTTGAGCATCTTTAATACATTCTCGGCAAAGTATTAGATGTTTAGCAAAAAAAATTAGATCAGTAGGATTTCTAGTTAGGGGAAAACCATCTTCATCAAAAAAATTCTTCACTAATTTTTCCAATTCTTTCAAAGCAATATCAAAGTTTTCTTTATATTCTTTAAAAACTAAACCTGATAGAAGTAAAGCCGTTAGAATTTCAACTCTTTTAGAATAATCTCTCTCAAATTTAATATTCTTTTTTAAGTGGTTAGATTGTGAAATTAGGCTATTTAAAAAATTTTTTTTAAATTCAAATAATCCATCTTTAAGAATTATATCTACGTTTAAGATCCAGCTTATAATTCTTTTGCTTGTAACAGAACTATCCCATATTACATTTTTATATTTCGAATATTTTATTATCCATATTCTAATAATTTTTTGCAAAGATTTTCCGTCATTTTTTCTGTCCATAAGATTTAGCCATAAAAAACTATTTTTATCTTTTTCTCCTTTAACATTTTTTTGCTTTATCCAAAAAATATTTGGGTCAATTTCACTTATTTTAAATGAATCTTTTTTATAGTTTGCTATTGAAGAAAGTAAAAAAGGGTTAGGATGAAAATAAAATTGTTGAGGTGTTTTAGATATTAAAGATTTATTGTAATAATTTGTTGAAAAATAAATCTTTTTAATAAATTTGAGCAAACTTATCCGTAGAGCTAAAAAGTAATAATAAATACTTTTTAAGTTGAACATCTACTAATTTTTTCTCAGTATTCCTATATTTTTTTTTAGGTTACCTTGGTTTTCTTTAAAAATTGTAGAACCAGATACTAGCACGTTAGCCCCAGCCTTTTTAACCTCTTTGCAATTTTCAAAATTGATTCCACCGTCTATTTCTATCTCTGTTTTTAAATTTTTATTATTAACAAGTTCTCTAATCTTCTTAGTTTTTTCTAAAACTTCAGGCATAAATTTTTGTCCAGCAAATCCTGGCTCAACGCTCATAACAAGGACTAAATCAATTTCCTCAATGAACTTTTCAATTAAATCTATCTTTGACTTAGGTTTTAATGATAACCCAACTTTTTTGCCCTCTTTTTTAATTAAGTTAATTGTATTTCCAACATCATTTGTAGCCTCAGGATGAAAAGTTATTATATCAGCTCCTGCATCAGAAAAATCTTTAATAAAATTATCAACCGGTGATATCATTAAATGCACATCAAAAATTTTTTTTGTGATCGGCCGCAGTTTTTTGATCACTTCTGGACCGATAGTTAAATTTGGTACAAAATGACCGTCCATAACATCAATGTGAATATAATCAGCTCCAGCTTTTTCTAAAGCTAAAACTTCTTCCCCAAGTTTACTAAAATCAGCTGAAAGTATTGAAGGTGATATTTTTATTAGGTCACTCATTCTTTACTTATATTTTAATCGCTAAATTTGTCAAAAAAATAAAGTGTTAATTAAAAAGTTGGTAAAGTTGTTTTGAAAAATCACTTTCTAACGGAAAAGACAACATACCTAATACATCATAGCCTAATAAGTATGGCATCGCATAAAATCTAAAAAGGTAGAAAAACCAAGCAACATATAAGGCGATAAATCCTCCAAAAAGAAAACTCGGAGTAATCGGTCTAAATATTTTTATAATTGGATTAGTGTATTTTACAAATACTCTCATGAAGAAAAAAGTGGAGTCTTCTCTCTGAAAAATGTTCATTGCAGCTCTTCCTATTAAAGTCCACATTACCATTCCAAGTATATAATCTAAAACTATTGCCCAAGTAGGTACCATATCTAAACAATACCATTATTTAAGTAAAAAAAAAGGGGCGAAAAAATCGCCCCTTTTAATTTTAAAAGTTTTTTAACTAGTGTTGCTTACCTAAGATAGCTTTACCTGTAGGTATTCTAGTATCATCTACCATTTTTTGTGTAGCAGCATCTGGTTCTTTAGTCATTAAACTGACTACGATCATTACCACTAAACATATTGGAGCACCTATTAAACCAAATCTTAGGTGATCGATACCTAAGAATGGAGTATTCACACCACCAAAAATTGGCACTGAGAATTTAGGATATACCCATAGTAAGTAGA
>CETK01014617.1_pt1 | contig 14596 bp, 8 predicted proteins | sample 361431 | NCBI WGS metagenome assembly CETK01 (sample SAMEA2622452, study PRJEB7988) | marine metagenome | biome: marine biome (ENVO:00000447); feature: surface water layer (ENVO:00002042); material: "saline water (ENVO:00002010), including plankton (ENVO:xxxxxxxx)" | depth 5 m | reverse complement strand
TAAGATTTAGATAAATGATATGTAAATACTGCGCCAAATTCAGGGTTGTCTGCAAAATAATAGTCCCCACCTGTATTTCCAACGGTACTTCTAGGAATATACCAGAGAGCATCTCTTGTGTTAAATAATGCACCCTCTTGAGATAATCTCTCCGGAGACATTTCTCTTAGGGCAGAGTAGTCATCTAAGACAAAAAATCCTCTTCCAAATGATGCTGCTACTAAATCATTCTCCCTTTTTTGAATTGTAATATCTCTAAATGATATTGTTGGTGCACCTGGTACTTTATGCCATTTCTTACCACCGTCAATTGTAACATAAATTGCTGTTTCTGTAGCGCAAAACATTAAATCCTTTGAGACATGATCTTGAACAAGTCTCCAAATAAGATTTCTTTTAGGAAGATTATTAGATATCGATGTCCAAGTTTCACCCAAATCTGTGCTTTTGAACAGATAGGGACTGAAATCACCTTCTTTATGATTATCAAGAGAAACATAAACTGTGTTCTCATCAAAATTATCAGCTTTTATATCATTAATAAATGTTCTTTCAGATAAACCTAGTCTTGTAACTGGAATTTTTTTCCATGAATCTCCTCCGTTAGTTGTTACTTGTATGATTCCATCATCTGTACCAACATATATAACTCCCTCTCTAACAGGTGACTCAGATATTGATGTAATTGTATTATAGTTAGACATGGCACCAAAATCCCAGGAATTATCAAATCCATGTCTTCTACCCATTATAGGTAAATCAAGTCTTTCTTCATTTCGCGTTAGATCTCCAGACACTGGTTCCCAACTATCTCCTCTATTCTCAGACTTCCAAAGCCTTTGTGAGGCAAAATAAAGCCTTGATGGTTTATGTGGACTAACTAAAATAGGAGAGTCCCAATTCCATCTTTCATATTTCTCACCTTCTCTTGGTTGAGGCTGAATAAGAACTGCTTCTCCGGTTTTAAGATCAACTCTATGTAACACTCCTTGTTGAAATTCACCATAAACAATATCATTGTACTCTGGATCAGTTGCTGTTTGATGACCATCAGCTCCAAGAATTTTATACCAATGTGCATTTCTTATGCCTTGTCTTTCGTCAGTTCTTGAAGGCCCTCCAGCAGAACCATTATCTTGTGTACCTCCAAAAATATGATAAAATGGAAATGCGTTATTTACAGCAACTTTATAAAACTGAGTAATTGGTAAATTCTTATGATATTTCCATGTTTCAGCAAGATCAAATGACTCATAAATTCCAGCATCAGTTCCTACTAGCAAGTAATTAGGATCATCATCTCTAAAAGCTATCGCATGATTATCTGAATGTTTTGCTCTCTCGGTTAATTCAACAAAAGTTCTACCCCCATCTTCTGAAGTTAATATTCTAACATTCATTAAATAAAGTCTATCAAATTTATGTGGAGATGCAAATAATTCTTGGTAATAATGTGGCCCAGTTCCATATCCAAGTGATAAGTCACTCATTTTTTTCCAAGATGATCCCCTATCTTCAGATCTATATACTGCACCTTTTCTTTTTTCTAATTCAACAGATGCATATAAAATATCTGGTTTCTGAGGAGATAATGTAAAACCAATTTTACCAGCATAGTTTGGCAATCCTGATTTAAGTTCCGTCCATGATTCTCCGCCATCTTCAGACCTATGAAGACCAGACTCAGGTCCTCCTCCCATTAGAGCTGCAACAGTTCTATGTCTTTGCCAAGTAGCAGCATATATTCTATCAGGATTACGTGGGTCCATATGTATATCAGTTACACCAGTCCATTCACCTCCTCCTAAAACTTTTTTCCAATTTTTTCCTCCATCGATTGTCTTATATAACCCTCTTTCTCCACCCGGACTCCAAAGTGGTCCCTGAGAAGCAACCCAAATAACATCTGAGTTGTCAGGATGAATGATTATTTCAGATATATGCTCAGATTTTCTTAAGCCCATATTAGTCCAAGATCTCCCCCCGTCTTCGCTTTTAAAAATTCCATCACCATAAGCAACATGTCTACCACCAACATTTTCACCTGTGCCTAACCATATAATGGAAGGGTCACTAGGATCTATGGTTATACATCCTGTTGAGTATGTCGATTCTCTATCAAAAATAGGTTCATATGTTGTTCCTGAATTTTCAGTTTTCCAAACTCCACTTGATCCAGTGGCTACATACCAAACATTATCATTTTCTGGATGTATTGCAATATCTGCAATTCTTCCAGATAAAAATGCAGGCCCTACATTTCTGAGTTTCATTGCTGAAAGCGAAAGAGATTTTTCCTCTGACTTAGTTGAAGTACTTGTATTTGCTCTTCTCCTTTGAGAGAATACGTCAAATATGAAAAGTGATAATAGAGAATATAAAAATAGTTTTTTCATGGTTAATGGTTTGGTTGTCTTTAAAATTCAAATTATAATATATAAATTTTTAATTATTTATTATATTATTTTTTTAGAATCATTAATTTTTTTTAGATATTTATAAAAAATGATTATGGATTTATTAGAAGGTAACGGGATTATATATGTTTTTCAAGCTGTTATAGGTTTATCAGTACTGAGAGTTTGGTTAATAAATATTAATAAACCATCAAAATGGAGAGGGGGTAATGCTTTATCAATGAAAGAGGAATTTAAAGTATACGGCTTACCAGATTGGTTTCTCTACATGGTAGGGTTTTTGAAAGTTACATTTTCATTAGGTCTTATTGTAGGTTTCTGGATTCCAGATACTATCGTTCCTTCTGCATTAGGTATTGCATTTTTTATGTTTTTTGCTATCTTGATGCATTTGAAGGTAAAAGATCCAATAATTAAGTCTTTGCCTGCTACTACTTTTTTAGTTTTGTCAGTTTTAATAGTCTTATTTTTTGAAAATTAGGAATTATTTAGTTTTTATTTTTTTTCTATCTTCTTGTTTTAGCAACAATGACCTTAGAGAAATACACCTTGGTTTGGGGTCAGAATCTAGTGAACCCTTCTTATTATCATCCAAGGATAATCTATTTTTAAGTTGGACAGAGGAAAAAGAAGATTCGGTATTCCTCTATCAGGGAAAAATTCATAATGATAAGTTGATCGATAAAAAATTAATAAATAAAGGTGTTGATTGGTTTGTTAATTGGGCAGATTTCCCCTCAATTTCTTATAATGATATAAATGGTAATATGATGTCATTTAATCTTAAAAAAAGCTCTGCAGCAACATTTTCATATGATGTTATTTACCATATTAAAAATAATGGTAACTGGATAAATAAAAAAAAATTACACAATGACAATACCTTTACCGAGCACGGTTTTGTTTCTATTCAACCATTTAATGAAGGTTTTATAGCTAGCTGGCTTGATGGTAGGAATACAAAACTAGATCCAAATTCATCGGGGCATCATGGAAATGGTTCAATGAGTCTACGATCTGCAATAATCAATAATAATGGAGATATAATTGATGAAAATTTAGTTGACAATAAAGTATGTGATTGTTGTCAGACGTCTATGACAATATCAAATGGGATCCCAATACTTGTTTACAGAGATAGAACAGATGATGAGAAAAGAGATATATCAATTTCAAGATATGTCAATAATAAGTGGACAAAATCAAGGCCTATTAATGATGACAATTGGATAATTAACGGATGTCCTGTAAATGGTCCTAATATTGACTCCTATGAGGATAATGTTGTTGTATCGTGGTTTTCTGCTTCAAATGGAATTCCAAAAGTAAACATTAAATTTTCAAATGATAGAGGAAGTTCTTTTGGTGATAAAATATTAGTTAATGATATTGATAAAACACCTATAGGCAGGGTAGATGTAGAGTTTTTAGATAAAGATGAAGTGTTAGTCAGTTGGTTATCTTCACTTAACGGAAAAGGTTATTTAAATATGAGAAAAATAAATCTGAAGGGAAGTCTAGGAGATATTATTTCATTAGATGATATATCCTCTCAAAGATCAACAGGTTTTCCTCAAATCGAGAAGTTTTTAAATGATATTTATATAAGTTGGACAGATAGCGATGGTAACTCAAAAAATGTAAAGACTTATAGACTACCTGTATCTTACCTTTGATATCTAATATAAAACAATGTTATCAAGATAAAATTTAGAGCTGTCATTAAATTGAAATGAAAATGACGAAATATCATTATCATTGATATCAATACTATAAGTTTTGAAGTTTATATCATTAATTTTTTTAAATCTTTTCTTGGTTAAATAATCGAACTTATAATTTTTAAGTTCAATGTTGGTATTGAATAGATTAAGGTTGACAGTATCAGTTTTTTTACCTTTATTATTTAAAATAATATTAAAATTTGTTGAATCTAATGTGTTTGATATATCAAAACCTAAATTGCTAAATTTATTTATCTTGTTATTTAATATAAATTCAATATTAGATCTTCCATTTGATTCTATCTTAAAGGCAGAATTTTGTTGACTTTTACCACCCCTAAATACTAGATTTTCAAGACTATATTTTCCGGAGCTATCTACAGATATTTTTATTTCTTTATTTAAGAGAATATCATCACTCTCAAAATTATTAAGAATGAATTCAGAGCTATAACTATATCTTGATATTATTTTTTTTGATTCGTTATCTGAGATTTTATAATCAAAAGAATTAATTAAAACATCTCTACTTCTCATATCTCTCTTAGAAATAAACTCACTAAAATTGAATAAATAATATGATAAAATTTTTCTTTGATACCAGTCTGGTAAAATGTATTTATTATTTATTAAATATTTACTAGGGAATCCTACATCATTTTTACCCCAAGAACTATTAAACTGAGAGTGATTGGCACCTTCAACTAAAATATTCACATTAATTAAGGAGTCTGATATATTTTTAATTCTATTTGATTGTCGCAACCCAAAGAAACTTTCTTCATCAGAATCCATACTCCCCTGAATACTTAGGTAATTAGTATTTTCAAGCTCATAATTTCTCTTATATCTATAGTCTGTTGGTGCAATAGTCACAATTCCTATTATATTAAAATTATAGTCGAAATTTAACTTTCCATTATCAGGAAAAGCAGATAGAGTATTATATCTTGATGCAATATTTACAGCTTCTCCACCTCTCGAATGGCCAGCTATAATTATTTTATTAAAATCAATTTTATTATATAAAATAGATAAAGAATCATCATTTAATGTTTTCAGATAATTTAAGTTCTCGAGAAAATGCCACGCCCTTGTTGACATTTCATTTCCTCTAAAGTCACCATCCCAGGACCCATTTAAAAAATTTTGATCAATAGAATTTACAACATAACCATGTTTTGATAATAATTCGCCCAAGTAACTGTATCCATCGTCAGAAAATTCTTGCATTGAGTGATTTCCGTGGACAATTGAAATTATAGGAAACTTTCCATCAGATATTGGGACCCATAATCTTCCGTTTAGGGGAAGATTTTTTTTATCAAATCCCCAAAAATTTTCTCTCCAATTTAATTTTGATTGGTTCCAATCAACATCCATAACATATGATGCATCTAAATCATAAGAAATAAAATTTGGATTTTTATACTCTTCTCTATGTTTATCTTTTCCATTTGAATATGTATAATAATTAAAGGACAAATCTCCATTTTTAATAAAAAATGTATTGTTGTCACTTTCTATAACTAATTGTTTATCATCAAAGAAAAAAAATGATATTACAATTAATATTGATAATCCTATAATTGCTTTGATTTTTTCTTTTCTTAATAAGAAAAAAATAATGTAAAAAAATAATAATAGAAATGTCACATAAATCCATAGAGGTGTTGAGGAATAGATAGATTCTTTTAGGTATAGTAATATTATTATTGAACTAATCTGGACATAAGAATATGAGATGTAGTTTAATATTAAGTTGAGTAGATAATAAGCAATTATTAAAATAGAAAATATAATAACTGATGATAGAGGTCCAACATTAATAACTTCACTATTATATGAAGTGAAGAAAATCAATATAAGCGTTAGAAAAAGAAAGGATTTTTGATATCTATCTAATTGATTAAAGTAATTCATTTTATATGATTATAAATTTCAAGAGATACCTTGGCCAAAAGATCAGCTCCTTTAACTTCATCATCAAGATTTTTTGATAGTAATATGAGAATATATTTTTTCTCATTTTCTAAAAAAATTATTCCTGAATCATGACGAACTCCTGTAATCCACCCGTCTTTGTGAGCTATTTCTAAATTTTTTGGGAGGTACTTGGGAATTATATCAGAATATTTTTGATTTTTTAAAATGTTGACCATCTCATCTGATATGTTTTTGTTAATTATTTTTCCATTTGCAAGATTCTCGTAAATAATTAATAAATCTTTTGCTGTAATTGTATTATTTAATCCTAAATCAAAAGCTTTTAAATCTCCTACTCCTCTTAGAACATTAATTTTATCAGCACCTATTTCACGCATAGAATTATTAATAGATGTTGCGCCAATATAATCTATCACAAGATTTGTAGCAAAATTGCTACTTATTGTAATCATGTCGTAAACAAGCTCCTTAAGCGAAATATATTTCCCAATCATTTTATATATATTTTTATCGCTGTCATCGAAATCTGATAGTTTAAAAACACTCCCATCAACAATGCTCTTAAATTCATTTTTAACTAATATCGAATCATCCAATGAAACTTCACCATTTAAGTGTTTTTTGAATACCTCAATCATAACAGGAGTTTTCATTGTACTTGCAGCATGGAATTCTTCATTTTCATTTATTAAAATTTCATTGCCATTGTCTAAATTTTTGAATGCTACTGCAAAAGTTCCTTTCTGTGATTCAAGCATTTTTTTTATCTTAATATCTAGAGAATCATTTCCATTATTATATGTGCATGAAAAGAAAAAAAAGATGCAAATAGTGCTATATAAAAGAATATTTTTCACTCTTGTTATTATTATTGGTGACAATATAATTATTTTTAGATGATCAATTAATATATGTTTTAAATTATGAGGCTATTATTTTTTCTTTTTCTATTTAATTATAATCTATTATCTCAAGACTTATACTTTCCAGATAATAAATGGAAGGAGGTTACTCCAGTTTCGCAGGGTTTGGACAATAAAAAAATAGAGGATGCTATTGCATTTGCCTTAAATAATGAGAACTCAGTTAATAGAGATTTGAGAATATCAATAATAGAATCTTTTGGAAGAGAACCAAATTATGAGATAAAAGGTCCTACAAAAAAAAGAGGAGCTCCAAACGGCCTAATTATTAAAAACGGATTTATAATTGGCAAATGGGGAGATACTGAAAGGGTTGATATGACCTTTAGTGTAACTAAAAGCTATCTTTCAACTGTCGCGGCTATAGCATTTGATAGAGGAATGATAGGTTTAGACCACAAACTAAAAAATTATATATGGGATGGAAAGTTTGACGACCCCCATAATAGTAGTATTACATGGCACCATTTACTCAATCAATCTTCTCAGTGGTCTGGTAATCTTTTTGGCACCTATGATTGGGCTGATAGACCTCCAAATGATTTAACTCTCGAGGAGATAAAAAAGCAAAAATTACTACCTCCCGGAAAGGCATATAAGTACAATGATGTAAGGGTAAACCTACTATCATATTCATTACTTAATGTTTTTAGAGAACCTTTACCTAAAATACTTAAAAAAAATGTGATGGATAACATTGGAGCATCAAGTACATGGAGATGGTATGGTTATGATCAGTCTATGTTAATAATGGATGGAGTAAAAGTCCAATCTGTTAGTGGGGGTGGTCATTTTGGTGGTGGATTATTTATTAATTCAAAAGATCACGCAAGATTTGGTTTATTATTTTTAAGGGATGGAATGTGGAAAGATAAAAGATTAATATCAAATAAATGGATTGAGTTGATGACGGAACCATCTGAAAATAATGAGGCTTATGGCTATATGTGGTGGCTTAACAAGGGATATAGAAAGTGGGAAGGACTTGCTGAAAATATTTTTTATGGTGCTGGTTTTGGTGGAAATTACGTAGTTGTAGTTCCAGACCACCAATTAGTAATTGTTGCTAGGTGGATAGATTCCTCAAAAATCGGGGATTTGGTAAAGAAAGTAGTTGATGCTCATAAATAATAGAAGTCTCTTTCTTTTTTGAAAATTTATAGGATAGTTGTAGATTAGATAGATGAGATTTTTGACAATATTAACCCTGTTAACATCTCTTTTATCGTGTAGTGCAACCAAAACATTAAAATTAAATGATAAGGTTGAAGTACTTAGGGATAAATTTGGTATAAATCATATTTATGCTAATAATCAAAGAGATCTTTTTTATATGCAAGGCTACCTAGCTGCTAGGGATAGGCTTTTTCAGTTTGAGATTTGGAGGAGACAAGCTACAGGAACAGTGTCCGAAATCTTTGGAGAGAGTGAATTAGAGAGGGATATAGGGACTAGACTTTTTATGTTTAGAGGAGATATTAAAGAAGAATTAAACCACTATCACGACGATGGTTATGAAATTATAACCTCATACACAGATGGAATTAATGCATACATCAGTGAGGTGAGAAATAATCCAGAATCTTTACCAATAGAATTTAAAATTTTAGGTATAAGACCAGAAATCTGGACACCTGCTGATGTAATCTCTAGACATCAGGGATTACTAGGTAATATAGGGCTGGAACTAAATATTGGAAGGGCAGTATCAAAAATAGGTGTCGATAAGGTAAAAGATCTACAATGGTTCCATCCAAAAGATCCCGAGCTTATACTAGATGAAAAAATTACGGAAGAGGACCTTGATCAGGATATTCTAAAGTTATATAATGCATATAGGAAACCTGTAAAATTTAAAAAAGAATATCTACTAGAGGAGTTCAGAAAAAATGAGGATCTAGAAGTTTCTTTTTTAGAAAATAATAAAAATTTAGAAGATGAATTTAGTATTGGAAGCAATAATTGGGTTATTTCAGGAAAAAAGTCAGAGAGTGGGTATCCCATTTTAGCAAATGATCCTCACAGAACTATTGTAGCTCCTTCACTTAGATATTTAACTCATCTAGTAGCACCAGGATGGAATGTCATTGGCGGTGGAGAACCTGAAATTCCTGGTATTTCAATTGGGCATAATGGTTACGGGGCATGGGGACTTACTGTTTTTAGAACAGATGCCGAGGACTTGTATATATACGAATTAAATCCAGAAAATTCTAAACAATATTTTCATAAAGGTGAATGGGTTGACTTTAATATAATTAAGGAATCAATACCTGTAAAAGGAGGTGAAGATTATGAAATTGAACTATATTATTCAATTCATGGACCTGTGACATTAATTGATGAAAATAGAAATAGAGCATATGCTGTAAGATGTGGATGGCTTGAAGTAGGTGGATCACCGTATTTGGCTTCTTTAAGAATGAATCAGTCAAATTCATGGGAGGAGTTTAGAGAAGCATGTAATTACAGCAATATTCCAGGAGAGAATATGATTTGGGCAGATAAGGATGGTAATATTGGTTGGCAGGCTGTAGGAATTGCTCCAATCAGAAATACGCATAGTGGTATGGTCCCAGTAATGGGTGATGGGAGGTATGAGTGGGATGGTTACCTACCAATAATTGAAAAACCAAATGATTTTAATCCAGATAATGAGTTTTTAGCTACTGCAAATGAAAATGTAACACCACTTTCTTATGATAAGTGGAATGCGATTGGATTTTCGTGGGCCGATCCTTTTAGAGGAGACAGAGTTGATGAATTCCTTGTAGATTCTAAAAAATTTACCATGCAAGATATGATTGACTTACAAGTAGATTATTATTCTCCTCCAGCATTTTATCTTACTGGTATGTTGAGCAGATTAATTAACTATGATGAAAATTTCCTAAAAGAATATGATGATTACATATTGAGATTGATAAAATGGGATAATAAACTTAATAAAAATTCTGTAGAAGCTACTATATACGTTAACTGGGAGAGAAACATAATCAATGAGTTTAATAAAGAATATGTTCCAGATAAAGTCAAAGGATTGATAAGAGTTCAACTATTTAAGATCATGAATAAATTATATAATATGGATGAAAAGTTGAGAAATAACTTTTTAAAAAAAACATTCATATCTTCGATCAATGATTTAAAATCAAAATTTGGAGATAAGACAGATGATTGGGTTTATGGACAAGATGGATATAAACATATTAAAGTGAAACATCCTCTGGAAGAAATAGTGAATGATTCCATCTATAAAATTTTAAGTTTTCAAAAATACCCAAGAGGTGGAAACGGATATACTGTTGGGGCAACAGGTTCAAACTTAAGTCAATCTCATGGCGCAACTTTTAAAGTTATAATAGATACTAAAGACTGGGATAATTCATTAGCATCCAATTCTCCAGGTCAATCTGGAGACCCGAGTAGCCTATTTTATAGAAATCTTTATAAGGATTGGGCAGAAGATAAATACTTTAATTTACTATACTCAAAAGAAAAAATTGAATCCAACCTTCATAGCAGAGAAACATTTTACCCATAATAATTATGAAAAAAATCATTAAAATTCTTTTTTTAAACTTTATAATATTGTCATGTTCAACAACTGAGGAAAAACCTCCAAATGTAATTGTAATAATTAGTGATGATCAAGGTTATGCTGATGTTGGCTTTCACGGAAGTAAAGAGATTTTTACTCCAAATATTGATAGAATTGCAAAAAATGGAGTGGTTTTTTCGGAGGGTTATGTGTCGTACGCTGTTTGTTCTCCTAGTAGGGCAGGACTAATAACAGGACGTTATCAAAATAGATTTGGATATACTAGAAATATATTATTAGCTCCGAAAGATTCTTTGATGGGTCTTCCATTATCGGAGCAAACCCTACCAGATGTACTCAATAATGTAGACTATAAGACAAAGGCAATAGGTAAGTGGCATCTGGGTGCACACGAATCTTTAGTTCCAGAAAAAAGAGGGTTTGATGAATTTTTTGGTTTCATTATTGGTGGTCATAGATATTTTCCTGAAGATTTAACTCTGAATGACTTGACTGAGGCAAGAAAACAAATGGATGGATATATTACTAAGATTTATGATAACGGAAAAAGGATAGAAACTAAAAAATATCTTACCGAAGAGCTCTCTGACAATGCGGTAAAATTTATTGAGGATAACACTGAAAACCCTTTCTTTCTATACCTTTCGTATAATGCTCCACACACACCACTTCAAGCTACAAAAAAGGATTTAGAGAGGAATATGCATATTGATATTGAGAAGAGAAGGACTTATGCTGCAATGGTATCATCCATGGATGATGGTATCGGACTAATTCTAGATAAGTTAGATGAGAAAAAATTAACAGATAATACCATAGTAATTTTCTTCTCTGATAATGGTGGGGTTGAGTGGTACAATTTCTCAGATAATGGACCCTTGAGAGGAATTAAAGGGGATTTCTTTGAAGGCGGTATACGAGTACCATTTGTCATGCAATGGCCAAATAAAATAAAGGCTGGTACTACATACGATAAGCCAATTATAGCACTAGATATTTTTCAAACTGTATCAGTAGCCGCATCTGCTGAAAAATATATTACAAATGATATTGATGGTATTGATTTATTACCATATTTGACCGGTGAAAATTCTGGTTTACCGCATGAATATTTATACTGGAAAAATCCAGATAAAGATATTGATGTTGTAAGAGATGAAAGATATAAATATATAAGAATTAAAGATGATGAATTTATTTTTGATTTGAAGAATGATATAAGTGAGGAAATAAATATTATTAGTTCTTCCAAGCCTATTTACGAAAGACTAAAGTCTCAATTTAAAGAATGGGAGAAAGACATGATAGGCCCAGTTTTTATGGATCTGGGAATGGGAAAAGAATACAATAAAATTAATCCTGACAGGTGGTTTAATTCTAGCCAAGAGACACAGAAATAGGCCAACCTTTGAACTGTTCTGATTTTTTCAGTGAAAGGTCTTGATATCTAGGCCAGCACTCAAATGTCACTTCCTTATTAGGTTTATCAAATTTAATTACTCCAAAACCAGCTCCGTTAGAGTTTGAATCAGGATTAGCGTATGCGTGCATTGTAATTTTATTTTCAAATCCATCAAGATACCTACCATTCCAAGGCAATACCTTATTTGATTTTTTTCCTGGTTTACCATCTTTTGGCCACCACCACCTACTGTAATAATTATTTACCATAGCTGGAACAAGAAATGCCCATGGTCCATCCTCATACTCATCTACTCCGTGGTGGATTACTGTGGCAAGGTGTTGATCACCGGCAATATGAACGGCATTTGCTTTTTTTATTAGTTTCAGTGCCTGATTCCTTCCTCTCTGAGGCCAACCGTTAGAGTCAAGGTCTGCATGGAGTCTGTTATCTTCACTTCCGTGAAGGTGGGCTCCACCACAAAAACCAGTTTGAGACAAGACAGCTTTCATAATAGATTTTTTTTGGTTTTTACCCCACTCGCTAAGAAATTTATGTTGTCTTTTTCCAAGAAGGGTAAGTCCATCTAAATCAATTGATTTAGGATCATAATCTGGATTTCTTATGTGATCAGGTCTAGGCCCTTGTTGTGGTATCTTATTTTTAGGCCCAGACTTAAACTTTCTATCCTCAATAATTGCAAAATCAATATTTCCATATACCAAATCAGTATAATAAACTCCAATTCCTTGTTCAATTGGTGTATTATCAAATGGATCAGGAAGATGACTAGTCTGAGCTCTCTCAACCATTTTAACATATTCATTATGGTAAAAATATCCTCCATCATTTCCAGCAGGAGAGGAAGCAATTTTTCCATTTTCTCCCCATAAATTTCCTTGACCTATATCATGATCATCAGGAATTGTTATGCAAGGCCTTTCTCTGAATATATCTCGGAATTGCATACCAAATTTAAGCCAAGCAGCAGTATGTTCCTTATGGTCGTAAGACTGATCTCCTGCAAAAAAAAGAATGTCAGGATCAATATGATTTATATTCTTTACATATTCCTGTCTATCACCTCTGTCTTTATTGCTATTACATGAGAATGCAGCTAATTTTATAATGTCTTTTTCTATTGGGTTTTTTCTTATTTTTCCCTCAAATTCAGCGTTTTTTCCATGTCTTAATCTATATCTTACATTTTTTGTGTCGTCCCAATTTTCAATTTTAAAGGTTGTAGACCAACCGATTTCATTAATTTCCTTTTTTTGAACCTCATTCCATTTTCCACTTTCATAAATTTCAAATTTAATATTTCGTGACTCATCTGGATATAGTGGAAAAAGTTGAGCTGTTAATTTTAAAACATTTTTGGAAAGAGTGTAAATTCCAAATGCAATAACATTATCTCTTTCTACTTTAATATCAATAATTGGATTTTCAGGTCTATTCCACCAATCATTTGTTGAAAGGGTATCCAAATCAGAAAATGGTGATTTTTGGTATTCTTCTGATTTACCGTTACTTGAAAAAAAAGAAGAAGAAGCAAGTGCAGCACCTGATAATGATGTCTTCTTAATAAAATTACGTCTGTTTAATTTACTCATTAAATAATATCATTTGTATTTTTCAAACCATGTTAAAATTCTGTCGGATACGTCCTTTAAAAACTTCGGTTCCCTTGGACCGTGAGGTGTTCTAGGGTAAACAATCATCTCAGTATCAACACCTAATCTGTCTAGTGCTCTATAAAATTCCTGCCCTTGAGTAAAAGGTACTCTCAAATCATTAGCTCCATGAATTATTTGAGTTGGGGTTTTTGTGTTTTTAATTTGATAAATGGCTGAGTGTTTCTCATATGTTTCGTAATCTTCCCAAAATTCAGATCCCATATGACCAACTAAATAATCCTGTATATCAGTAGTGGTAACCATACTTATTAGGTTAGGAAGACCAGCACCCATACTTGCAGCAATAAATCGATTTGTTTTGGTAACTATAAAACTTGTAAGATATCCTCCATAACTCCATCCCATCACAAATTGTTTATTAGGGTCACCTATTCCCATCTCAATTACTTTATCAACTCCAGATACAACATCTTCATAATCTCCGAACCCCCAATCCTTGTAATTAGCATATCTAAAGTCTTTACCATATCCTGTACTACCACGAGGATTTGGTTTAATTGTGACGTAACCTTTCTCAGAAAAATATTCTGTCATGTAGATTCCTGGTCTACCATTAAATCTTTCAGAAAAAACACCTGCTGGACCTCCATGAATTTGCAGTATTATGGGATATTTTGTCCCTTTTTTGTAATTTTTTGGATAAGTTAAAATCCCCTCAATTTCTAATCCATCAAAAGACTTCCAAGAAATTATTTCAGTTTTTGATAGTTTAGGATACTCAAAATTATTTATATCACTTAATTTTTCAAAAGATGGTTCCTTTGTATTAGAAATATAGACCTCTACAGGTGAATCTAATTTCTCATAGCAAAAAGCAATATTCTCCGATAATTTACTTTTAACTACTGAGGTGATAACACCTTCATTATAGTTAATAAGTGACCATGAGATATAATTATCTCCGTTGACTGGTAAGAGTAATAG
>CETK01028929.1_pt1 | contig 14605 bp, 8 predicted proteins | sample 361431 | NCBI WGS metagenome assembly CETK01 (sample SAMEA2622452, study PRJEB7988) | marine metagenome | biome: marine biome (ENVO:00000447); feature: surface water layer (ENVO:00002042); material: "saline water (ENVO:00002010), including plankton (ENVO:xxxxxxxx)" | depth 5 m | reverse complement strand
CCATCAGATGTACGAACATAATGCGACCAATAACCACTATAGTAATGTCCCATTGATATAAAATCTTCTATTGCAATATCTGTATTACCTATGTAACTAGACCCTGATGATTCTGTATGATTCCAAGGCGAAGGATATAAGAATGCACCATAATAACTTGTAGCACTTGTTGTAGCTTGATATGGGTGTGCAGTAGAATGATATCCCCATAACCATAAACGACCTTGAGTATCTAAGCCATACCACCCCGGAGCATTATATCCACTTGTTCTCATTGGAAAACAAGCCTTCATTGTTGTTGATGGGAATACTAATGCAGTTTTACTAATTGTACCATCAGCACTTGAGTTAACTGTATAGTGTTGATAAGTATCAAATGTAGCAGTAGAAGGTATATTAACACCTGTAGTAGCTGTTGTATTTCCTTGTAGTTGAGCGCCGTGAGCGTTATAGCCAACCATTCTAAAGCCATTACCTGTATTTGTAGCTATAGTAAGTTGATACATATCACCCGGCCCATCTGTAGTATTTGAATTACCTGAATCTGAATTACCTAGCCAAAGCACAGCAGATGATGTTTGTGCATTACCTGTAATATTTACAGCACTAAAGTTTTCTGACCCTCCAACTTGTTGAAACGCCGATTGATTCGTTGTATTACCAATACCTAACTGACCATTGCCATTATAACCAATGGAAAATAAATCACCATTTGCTTGTATAACATACCCTTGTGCTGATACACCTGAAGAGTAATATCCCATACAATGCAATTCAGCTTGTTCAACATTGCTTACTCCTGTTAATTGTCCAAAAGATTGACGGGCAGAACCACCACCTACACCATTTGTATCACTACCACAATGAAATAAATTACCACTTCCATCTACAACCCAAGTGCAATACAATCCTGCAGATATCATTTTAACATTTGATATACCTGTAATTACAGTAGGTACAGACCTTGCATTAGTTGTACCATCTCCTAATTGTCCTTGAGCATTATGACCAAATGCCATAACTCTGCCGTCGTGTAAAATAACAAATACTCTAATATTTGTACTCCATTGATAACCTCCATACCAATTTGGTACGATACAAGCAATTTCACAAGTAACACTATTGTTCGTTGCATCTGGCCCAAAGTATGGATTCTTAACCCATTGGTATCTATCTACTGTATCTCCTAATCCTAATTCACCACTACCATTTTCTCCTGTTACAAACATATTACCTTTGTTTGTTAATGCCCAAGAAGAACCACCTTTATTCCACATACGAACAAAGTATTCTCCACTCTTTAATCCACCAAATTCCATAGACATTTTACTTTTTAGCACAACATTATCTACTGCACCATTACCTACAGGTGCGGCACTATAATAGTTATACCCTCTCATTAATGGTTCGTAGTTACCATTTAAGTAGCAAAGAGTAGGTGTATTACAATGCATATCGTTTCTTGCTCTTTTTACAGGGCCACATTCAGGGTTTGGCATACCATCATAAGGAATCCAATCTGCACTTGCACCTGATTTACCATTGTATTCTGCTAACCAAGGTCTTTTACCATCTGTGCCTGTATCAGTAGTAGCTTTAAATGTATTAGCATATAAAGGAACATTACTTCCTAAAATATCTACTTGATAAAAAGCATCAGAGTTTGACCAAGTAATTGATGTTCCACTAGCTTTTAAAATCTGTCCTGTTGAACCTATAGGTACTCGTTGTTCAACCGATCCGTTATGTGTAAGCAAATCACCAGATGTAGTTAATGTACCTGTACCCTGTGCCATTACATTCCAATGTGTAGTATTAGTTGAGGAAGGTGCTCCTGCATTTGTTCCTGTCTTAGATGTAGTATTTACATACACCCAAGATGAACCAGAATGCGACACTACATCATCTGCTTCGTATGTATTACTCGTAGAGAATGCACCTCTCCAAGTAAACTTTATTTTTCCTAAATCAACTGTTGCCATTTTTCTACCTCCTTTATGGCATATTTATTAGCAAATGTCCACTAGTGTCAATACTCATAAAAATTGAGCCTGTTGCGAAGAAATATGTATCATAATCAGAAAGTGTTAGATTCTCTGATCCTCCCACTAATGTATGCTCTTGTGTTGCTATAGTTCTACCTGTGCCATCTACTGTTTTTTTAAGACCAAAAAACTTACTAGCTATAGTAGAAATTGCACCAACCTGTGCATTAATTGCTTCTTTTGTACGAAGAGGTGTCATACCTTTCGTGTTTTCTGTACCTGTTTGTGCTTCAGATTGACTAGCAATAGATAAGAAAATACCATCTGATCCGTCTGCACCTGCAGGGCCTTGTGTGCCATCAGAACCTCTAGGTATTGTTAAATTAAGAACTCCTGTAGTAGCATCATATGTTGATGAAGCACTTGTACCTGCATCACCTGTAGCTACATTTACTGTTTGTACACCTTGTGCAGATTGCGCAATAACATTACCATTTGAATCAAAAGCTAGAGTTTTACTTGCTCTGCTAGTTTTTGCAGGTAATGTTAATGTTGCATCATCATCATAATCTAATAATTTTATAGAACGGGTATGTATTTTGTCTTGATCTGCAAATATAGCTACAGCTTTATCTAACTCTGTATTTAGTGCAGTTACATCAAAAGCACCATTTACAGGAAAATCTGTAGTTCTTTCTATTAATATATCTCTTAATATAATTATTTTTTGTCCTGCAGTATGACCTGCACCAAAAGTAATTGTAGCTCCTGTGCCAAACTCATATGCACTATCGCTTGACGAATTAGTAGCTGTAACTTTGTATTGTACATTTGTGGTAGGGTTCACATTGTATGTAGCTAAAGTACCATCTACATATACTTTAAGATCAGCTATAGCAAAAAACTCAAAAGTAATAGTATAAGTTGTTTGACTAGCCGTAGCTGTAAACTCGTGTCTTGGATTATTTTGTGATGACGCTATTGTCATTCTTTTATTCCTGTTATTGTATCATATATATAATCAATCATATGCTCTATACCTAAAAGCGTACTTCCCGGTAAAAGTCGTTTTATAGTATCGTGTTTTTCTTCTTCTGTAAATCGGTTGTCAGATAAAACTGAAATTAAATCATATACTGCGGCAGGGCCTGCACCTGCAACACTCTTAAATGCATCTTCTCCAGACACATTTCCAAATCGTGGATCTTGCCCTAATAAAGGTCTTAATCCTAGTGGCGTTTCAAATGCTCCTTGACTTAAAGTTTCTAAATGAAAATTTAAATCTCCTAATAATCCTGTAACACCAGACAATTCTACACCTCTTATGACTCTTTCCGTCCAATTTTTATTTTCCCAATATGATGGATTTTTTAAGAAATCTGCGGCAACACCTAATGCAATCATACTCATTATACCATTCATAGTTACTAGACCTTTTTCTCTACCTTGAGCGGCAGATAGAAATACTTTACCATTTGCTCCCATCATCCAACTAAAAAACTGTGTTAATAATTGTATAGGTGCAATATTTATTTTAACACCAAATTCAGTTGCATCAAATTTAGCTCCTAAAGGCAATCCAATAGTATTAGCAAATTTTCTAAATAAATTATTATTAAATAGTTGTCGTGCTCCTTCATAATTTATACGAACAACACCACTCATCATATTAGGTACATCTGCTGTTGTAGGTGTTACAATTCTTCTATCTACATCTGTTCTTAATGCTTGTGCAAATATTTCTCTTGCTGTTTTACCACCTGCTATCTTATCCCATTCTCTTACATTAGCTAGGTAATGCATACCTCCACCTTTTTCTACTGCTTCTATTGGCATACTTGCTATTAGTTTTGCATTATTTTCATCAATACCATATGACAACATTCGTTGTTGTCCTTGCACATCTAATTTACCTTTTGACCAAGCTACACTATCTTCTAAAAATCTATGAGCACTTAATAATCCATTAAAAGTTTTAAGAAAATATGTCATTGGTTGTAAACCATTAAATGTATAAAAATATTCTTGTGCTCTTTCGGCGTGTCTGCCTATATATTTATCTAAAATATTGCCAGATCGTGTGGCATCAAGATGAATACCACCTTGCCAAACATATCTATTTGTCATAGACATAGCTAATTCCATTAACGGATTAAGATAATGGACATCTGCCATATTGCTTTTAGCAAAAGGGTTTAAACCACGAGAAACAGCATCTTTACTAAACCCATTAAAATATGTTTTCATAAAACCATCTACCATTATTGGTCTAGCTAATTCAGGTAATCCAGATATTGTAACTTTGCCCATATAGGCAAGATGAATTACATTTTCTAATAACTTTGTGGCTCTTACAGACATAGATGCAGGGTCGCCTGTAAAAAATGTGCCTAGTAATTTATCTTTTTCATCTATGTAAGCATTAAGAATAGTATTTCTTTCTGTAGCACTTATGCCTTGACTTATCATATCAATTTCTTTGTTAATAATATAATCTCTCATATGCACATCACCAAAACGGCGAGTAAATTCAATAGATGCACCAATTTTTTGAGCGTAACTTCTCATAATAAAATTAATATCTGTTTCAATAAACTCTTTTATTTCACTTATTGGCAATAAAGTATCTCTTTCAAGTAATTGTTTTGCACCAATTTTACCTCTACCTCTATATGTTTTATCTATGCCATTTGAATTATCAATATTCATAAAAGATGCTTGTTCGTTTCTAATATCATCAAATCTACGAGCAGTTTCTGCTTCAATAATTAAATCTCTTTCATTCGGTGGTATTTTATCTGATTTTTTCATTGATATACCATATTCTTTGGCATAACTAAGTTGTCTTAAATTATCTCTTATTGATATATATTTAGGATGACCTGAAGAGTGTGGTATGCCTTTATTAGGTTGCGATAATTTCTGTCGTATTAAACCTTTTAATTGCTCTGCTTGGTCATTTACTTTATCTAAACGCCATATAATTGGCATATAGTCTTTAATTAATGATGTATCTTCATCAAACTCTCTTAGTTCATTGTTCATTGATTTTACATCTCGTTGTAATTTTTTCTTTCGGGCAAGCAAAGCATTAACCCTTGGATCACCAACAGGTATTTGTGCTACATTTCTGTCAATTTTTTCTATTGCCGATTCTAATCTTAACAAAGTACGCTTCATTGTGTTTTGATTAGCGTATAAACCTAATAATGAATTTTGTTCGTTATAATATTTAAAAAAATTGTCTACTTGTTTTAATGAATTATTAACAGCTTTTCTTGTTTGTGGATCAAAGTGTACTAAAATATCTTTATCGGCTCTAGCTTCGCCAACAAGTTCAAAATATTCTTGTTTACTCATTCGTTTTGTACGACCTAATATAGCATTTCTTGCATTACCAAAAGTGTTTTCCATTGCTACACGGAAACCTTGTTTTCTTCTTTGCCAATTAGTTTGTGTTGCATTGCCACCCATTAGTTTGTGAAAGTCATCTTCTACTTTAGCTATAGTTTGTATATAAAAACCAAAATGTTTAAGGCTTAAATCTGTAGCTATTGATGTTGGAGATGCTCTGCCCATTTTATTAAGCTGTGTTTGTGTAGCGTGATTACCTGATATTTGATACAAGTCCTCCATATATTGCAATTTTTGTTTCTCTGTAAGTATTTTATTTTTAAATACTTTTTCTAGTCCTCTGCGCAAAGGACTTACTTTTTCAAGTGTTCTTAAAAACCCATTTATATCTGTTCGTAAATATGCATTTTCTGGTCGTACACTATATTCAACTGCCCATTTATTTACGGCTTTTTCGTGTTCAATTTTTGATGCAAATTTTTCTGGTTTTACATAAATTTTTCTAGCAATGGCTTTTATAAATTCAAAATGCATATAATCATCCATTGTTTTAAACATTTTAGCTATTGGTATATTTAATTTAAGATCCTTAAATTCTTCTTTATATGCTTGAGAAAGCCATTTTTGTTTTATTCCTACATCATCAAATGTAATTTGATTATTTTTTTCATTAAACTCGGCAACTGTTCTATGTAATAAAGGCATTTGAGCATTTGGTGTATCTGCAAGATTATTTTTTATTTGAGTAAGTTGTTCTTTTGTATATATATTACTTACATCATCAAATTGTTTTGCATTACCTTTAACTTCTACTTTGGCTTCTTTATGTTTTGCAGTAACACTTTTTTTATTATTGTAAAAAATTTTATTAGTTCCATCTTTTACGAAAATAATTCCATTTTTTAAACTTGTAGAATCAAAATAAAACTTAGTACCTGCAGGTGATAATTTTACATTTGCCTCTTCAAATGCTCTGTTGTAATCATCTATATATTGTTTTACATTTTTGCCAAAATATCGTTTAAATGCATCTGGTTCTTCTCCTGTTAGTCTTGCTATTGTACCTGTAAGCAAGCCACCAAAAAGTGCCGCAGATCCTGTCATCATTATACCTTCACCTTCTGGTTTAGTAGGATCAAGTTTAGATGCTACATATTGACTAACCCCTTCTGCACCTCCAACTTGATAAGCGGCTCTTCCAAAATTAGCAAAAAACGCATTATGTCTTATGCCAAATATAGGTATTGCTGTAATAGGATTAATAAAAGCTGATGCTAAATAAGTACCTATACCTGCATCAGATATATTATCTCGTCTTTGTTGATTTCTATCTATTCGGTCTTTTATTCTTTGTGTTTCTATAGGATTAGCTGACTCTGTAAATTGATCAGCGTGGTGTTCATAACCTTTTATTTCACCAAAAGGATTGTAGTTTGGATCAAATGCACCAACACGACCTTCATTTACAACTTCTGCTATTCTTTCAGCTGTTTGACCTATGCCTTCAAGCATTACTATATCAACCATATCTCTAAATAAACTTTGATCTACAGTAACATCAGTTGATCTAGGTAGTATTGGTCTTGTTGACTCTTTTATATTATCTATATTTTGAAATAAATTTGCACTTTCTTGTACCTGTTGTTTTTGTTTAGGTGTATTTGCATTAAAGTCGTAATCAGATAAAGGTTTTTGTATCATTTTTTATCTCTATATTTATATAAAATACCATTATAAAATTTGATATATTCTGGTAAATCATTAGTAAAACCTAGTTGATCATAAATAGCTTGTACACTTTCTATTGTACCTTCATCTTCTACTATTGCCCCAATTCGTTCTCCTGTTCCTCTAAGTAAAAGTGATTTTTCGTGTTCTGTACTTTCATATTGTAAATGTTTTGCATATATATCTTCAAACGGATTAATTACAATTTGTCGTCTACCTGTTTCATCCATAACTTCATCAACTAATCCTTCTTCATCTCGTATGTGTAAATAGTATTTCATTGTTAACGGATTTGTTGTCGGTAGTGTTTCAATAGCATCTGTTGCAGGTCTAACAATAAATTCTGCTTCATCATATGTTAGTGGTCGTTTTTCACCTCCATACATATTTGCTCTATCTTCGTTCCAATTATCTCTATAAACATTATATAAATAGGATTTTATATATGATGAATCTCTTTCCATTGTTTCAGGATTAAGTATTGCAAAATTTTCTATTGGGTACATACCTAGCGTTTCTTGATTTTTTAAACCTTCTGATCCTGTAGCACCAAAGTTAGTAAGTCCATATATGCCTTGCTTTGCATAGCTTCTAAGTAACTTTTCAGCTTGTAATGCTATTTCATCTTTTTGTAATGTAACGCCAATATTATTTTGTAAAAGTGTTTCTCGTATTAGTTGATTAAATGCAAATGTATTTTTTTTTGTAAAGAATCGTGCTCCCGGCAAATCAACGCCAAATACATTTGTATCTACATCTAATTTTTGTACTGCAAGTTGTATACCTTCATTTACACGAGTTTTTATTAATGATAATTTTTCATTGTCATTTGCTATTTCTTCTTGAAATACATCATATTCTGCTTTAGTTTTTAATTGTGGTTGTGTTATTTGCCCTGCTAATCTTAGATTATTTATATTACGAAGATAAGTATATGTTCTTGGGCCTAAACCTGTTGCCATAATGTCAACCATATAATTTTGATATTTAGAAGCATCTTCAAGATATCCTTGTAACCATTCTGCATCTCCTGACCATATTTTATCTTCAAGCATTGTTTTAATACCTGCAGGAATATATTTTGTTACAAATAACATTTTGTAATCATCAGGATTATTTACATTAAACTCTTGTCCTGTTGTTGGCAAACCTAATGCATCTCGCAATCCATCAGCACTTGCTATTCGTTCAGACAATTTTTCGCCATCCATTTTATCCATCATTTTTTTTGCTCTTAAATCTGTAATTACTTCATTGCCATTTTTAATGGATTCTACACCTAAAGATATTTGATTGTTAGTGTCATCATTGTCTATAGCATCTTTCATAATTTTTAATCTTTTACTAACAACATTATTTAGAAATGTTTTATTTTTACTTGTAAGAGTACCCATTGACTTTTGAAAGTCTGCTAAAGTAATAGTTGTATCAAAATCACCTTGTTGATGTTCAGGTGAATATAACTTTGCATCACCAACACCATTAATTAACAAATCAAATGCCTCTAAATTTTTAGCAAACTTTTTTTGATTTACTACTTGTTGATTTGCAACCGATAATGGATTCATAAAATCACCATATTTTTCAAAAAAATTTACAAGACTCTGCATATTATTTAAATCATTCTTGTAATGTATTCGTGCATAACTTGATATATCTTCAAAGTCTAAGGCTTCGTTTTCAAAATCTTCTGCAAGTATAGTTTTTGCTGTATTTATTTTACCTGCAATAAGTGCTGATTCAATTGATTCCTGTGTGCTTTTTGCATATGCTTTATATTCTTCGTTTCTACCTTGTTCTTGTATGTTAAGAAAGTTTGCTTCTGTTTGTTGTTTGTATTTATTAGCAATAGAGGTAATATCATCTTCTAGTAATGCCTTGTATTCATCAGGAAAAGATTTTTGTGTAGCTTCAATTATTGGTTCAATTTCTAAAGCAAACTCGTTTGGATCACTACCTTTATCATAACGAACTCTCTTATATACAGCATCAAGTTGTTCGTCAAAAAATGTACCTACTTCTTTTTTTATTTTAGCTAAAGCAAATTTGTCATATCGTTGTTTAGATTCTGTAAATAAAAATGTAGGAACATTAATTGGTTTTGGTTTTTTAAAATTATAAGTTTCTCCATTTGGTTGTTCTAAAGTAACATCTTCATATTCAATAGAAAAATCTTCTATTTCTTTTTGTGCTCTAAATACATCAATGCCTTTTGCACCTTTTTTTATACCTTCGGCTAAAACTTGATTAGCTTCGCTTTGTACTTTATATGCTGTATCTAAAGCACGAGATACTTTTTCTTGCCCAAACTGTGAATTTACTGAAATTTGAGGTGTATATAAAGTTTGTTTTCTGTATCTTTCTGCCATATTAACTCATAAATGTTTTTATATCGGCGGCAGTTCCAAATAAATCGCCTACTGCGGCTCCTGCCTGTCCTATTAATTTTGTTCGTCTTGCAGAAAGTTTTGCTTGTCCTTCTATTTGTGCTGCTTGCCCCTCAAATACTGCTTGCCTTGCTCCATACATAGCTTGTTGTGCTCTTTCTAATCCCATCAATCTTGCATTATTAACATCTTTTTTTACTAATTTTTTATTACCTGCTAAAAAAGCCCCATAAGATGGTGAGTTTATATCTGCACCACTAACAGCAAACGCCGCATAGTTTTTCTTTTTAAGTCTATTAGCATCTTCTTTAATTTTATTAGCTTTTTGTTCCATAGCTAACATTTCTGCTTTGGCTCTATCTTCATACATTTTTTGTTTTTCTTGAGCCATTCGTTGCTGAAGATCCATTTGTGCTTTGATGTAATCACTTTCATTACTAAACAAATTTGCAAAAAAACCAAATACTGAACCACACATTAGTAATATACCTCCGAAGTTATTGCTACAATTCGCATAGGGACAGGAACAGATTGTGTTATAGACACATTAGGCGTTTGACTATAACCAAGTGTATGTATATCTCTTTTGCCTGTAAATCCTATCATTTGTAATCCGTTATCATTAAGCAATACATCATTTCCATTTACTTGTAAATTATAGGTCTTAGATAATTCTAATATAGTTTTTCCTATTTTTCTTGGTAATCCATATGTAGATCCTAAACCTCTAATTGGTTGTACAGAATCAATAGGTAGTGTTTCTACTTCTACTGTATAAGTTAATCCTATATCACAAGCACTTGCAGGTAACTGAAACTGTGCAACTCCATTAGAATCTACAGTAGATGAGCCATAATATCTTATATCATCATCTTCATTTGATCCAGATGTAGCGTGTACTATTTTGCCTCGTAAATCAGGGTTGGCATTTAAACCTGTAAATATTCTGCTAGATGTAAATACAATACTTGTATTATCACTTACTGATACTGCTTGATCAATAACAATGATATACTCGCCAGATGTTCCTGTACTATTAACACTTTGAATTGTATATTCTGTACTTGCAGAACCAATCTTAAACTTTTCTCCTGTAGTAGGAGCATTAGTAAAACCATCAGCTACTATCTGTCTTGTTGATGAAATTGTTCCATTAACAAGTATTGTGCCGTGTGGTTGATATGTTGTACTTAATATTTTACTTACTGAACAATCTGTAGGCAAGGCAAACATAGAATTAGCTATCTGTTCAAGATAATATTTAGTTGCCCCATTTATGGTTCTTTTAACAACTGTGTATAAAAATGATGTAGTACCTGCAGTAGATTCAAAGTTACCATCAGTTTCCCATACAACCCAACCTGCTAGTTTTTCTTGGCGTTGTGCAGAGAATACTCCAAGCGTACCATCATCATTAGCAAAAATAATCATTTGTTCAGTTTTTCTACCTGTTGATTTTATAATGCCTGTATCTTTTGGATTTGATACAGCTTGTGGTGAAAGAAAGGTTATAACAGTAGGAACATAATCCTCTGTTGCTGTATTGTAAAAAAACTCTCTTACAGTTTTACCATTAGGTTGTATAAATATTGCCGCCCCATCAAACAATCGTGGCATACAAGTTTGTGTACAACCTAAACTACTTTGTCTTTCTATTCGTAGATCAGCAGGTGTTAATGGTCTACCTGTTTGTGGTTTTAAATAAAACTCACCTGTACTTGTAAATATTTCTAAATGTTTTCCTGCAATTAAATGTCTTATTTCGTTAATTTGATCTGATGATATAGAAATTTGTATAGAGTCTGTATCTTCAGCTGTGCCTACATCAAAGTTAAAGAAGTCTGCTGTTTTACTACCTGCAACAAAATCTGATATTGCACCACCACCAAAAAATAATCTTTGCTGATGAAACTTACAAGTAGAAGGAAACCCATTAATATTACTATAAACTTGTTCATCCCAAGCAAGAGTTGGTGGGTGTCCTATAATTCTTACATTTGTACCACCACCATCACCGGAATCACCACCTGTATCTGAATTGTCTGCTTCAAATTGATATCGGTCATCATCTAATACTGTTATTGTTTTTGTTCCATTTAGATTCGCCGCTGTTATACCATTGCCATCTTCATTTAGTATTGCTTCTGCACCTTCTACAGTTATTGAAACTCCACTCGTAAATCCGTGTGCAGGGTGTAAAACTGTAACTGTACTATCTCCTTCTTCAGCTTTAAATGGATCGTCATCTAATTCTATTCTTACATCTGCTTGTAATGTACCTGTTAATTCTGTTGCAGAGGTATACCCTGTTATTTCTATTTCTGTGCCGTGATATCTAATATGTTTACCAACATAGTTAGATGTAAAGTAAGGACTACTTGCTACAATATTAACTGAAGAGTTTTTGGTTGTTTGGTCTATATCTAAAGTAATTGCATCATCTGCAAATTTAAAATATGGCTGATATATTTTTTCTTGGTTTGTGCTTACCTTGAATGAAAAGTTTGATATAGCAAAAGTAGTTGCACCTGTTCTTGTCAATATTTGTGGTGCAAATTGTTTATGAGTAATAATCATAGTATCACCCTGTTGTGTATATGTAAGTTCAAACAACTCTGCTGTTGTCCATATACAACCTGTTATGCTTGATAACAATGTGCCATTAGTAGAAAATATTTTGCATTTTGTATTTTGGAAAGCAATTATATATTCTTGATTTTCATTAAATATAAAAGGTTCTATTCGTGTTTCTTCACCTAAATCATATCTAAATAGTGTACCTTGGCGTCTTTCTATCGGGCCTTGGTTAAGACAAAAAACATTTCTTGCTTTTTTTAATGCTTGTTGAAATGCACCAAGATCAGTTCGTGCTATAAGAGTTTCGTCTACTTCGCCACGAGTAAAACTATTCTGGTGTACTCTCTGTGTTGCCATTCATCAACTACTACTACTTGGTACAACTGCTCTTATACCATCTGCAGTACCTCTGTTTCTAACTTCAATCAATAAACTTGTATTAAGTTTTCTTGTAGTTTGTGTTTGTGATTCCATACTTCTAGCTAACACTAATTGTTGATTTGCTCTTTTTTGATAAAGAGTAGATAAACCATCATTTCGTGCTATTGCTCCTGCAAATAAACTAGCAAGTTCAAAAACAACTGCTTGAGTAAAATAATCTGGAAATTCTTTTTCGTGTGGTTGATATGTATAATGACACACTACAACATCACTTGAACTCGTGTTTGTAAATAATTCTTCGTTATATCTATCAAATACAATTACATTATCTGATACAGTAACTGTATGTATTAATATTGCATCATTAGGTATCTGATATGCTGAATCCCATTTATCTAAAGGATTTGTTGCAAGTTTTGTTAGTTGTGCTTGTTTAGTTGCAAATCTCCATCTAGCTTTTGTTAGTAAAGATCGCAATGTTGTTTCATACAACTGATTAGCTACCTTACTTTCTACAGTATTATCTGTAAATGAAGCGATTGTGTTTGCTCCAATTAAAACTAAACCTTGATTACATATATCTATTTTACTTACCATAATCTAAATATCGGGGGAGTTGCCTCCCCCAATACCCTATGTACCATTAATAGTTGTTACAGTAGCCGCCGCCGTTGCACTTGATACAACAAGGACATCTACAGTTCTTGTACCACCCGTTGATCCAACAGTAATGATTACATCATTCTGATGAAGTTGATTGGTAGCACTATTGAAATAACCTGATCCTGCAATGGTAGCAACAGCATCAGCAGAGTTGTAGAGATAAACATTTTGATCTCCACCACCTGCAACTTTTTTTAAGTTTGCTTGAGTAAAAGCCATTAGTTTTCTCCTATTCTGTTATTTGACATTCTATCGCACCATCATTGTCAATCATCACAGCACCCATAGACATATATGAAGTGATTAGATTACTGACCTTTTCAGGTATATAGTTTACTTCAGTTCTGATATCAGAACCCATAGCTAAACCAACAGACGACCTGTGGTAAGCGTGGCAATCTCTAGTTGTGCTAGAAAGCGACAGACCAGAGAAAGAGAACCATAAGAACCCTAACCATCTCTTAGCCGTCATACCACCTGCATATGGTAATTCTTTTTCACCGATATACTCTGCTCTTGAGAATTGGTCAATTTGTAATAAATCTGCCCAACCTGCTGAAGATACAACAAAATATCTTTGTCCATCATCAGGAACATCAGCTTCGCCGAAATTTTCGTAAACTGTTAACGCCTTTGCAAGTGTAAGACCTGCAGAGCCGTGTACGACATTGTTACTATTAGACCCTGCATCTAACACATCAACAATAAGTTGATCTGTTTTTCTACCTAGAGCAGAAGCCGCCGATTGTGAAAGAACTTGTCTTTCATCTATGTTAGTTTTCAACTCATCCAATCTATCAACATAATCTGCCGCATAGAAATCAGATAGAGTTACATCAACTGTATTGTGAGTTATTTCCATAGTTGGAACATTGGCGTGTCTTGATTTCTCAGTAGCACTACCTTTGCCCACCTTTTGGAATCTCGCTTGATTGCCTTTTACATTATTAAGCTGTCTTACTGTATTCCTCAGTTTAGAACCCATACGCTGATATGCCATATGGACTTCTGATTCAAACTGCTTAATAAAGGCAGTAGTAATGGAAGTTGCCATAACTATCTCCTATAAAGTTAATATTACAGTTTATGAATTGTCCGCAGATTTCTGATATCGGGTTATCCAACGAGGGCCACACACATTATCTATGGGTTCACCTTTAAAACCTTTCGGCTCTAAATAAAAATACTTCATTTTTACATTTTTGACAAGTACCTCTTGTTTATCTACTGTAAACCCCATATATTGCACCCATCTTAATGTTGTCTTTTGTTCAGCAGTAGCAAAGTTACAAAGAAAATCATAATGACTTGCTACATATTCAAATACTCTTTTTTGGTTTCTAAGATAATGCCAAGATTTAAAAGGTTCATCAGTTGATAACCACCAAGCGGCGGCTTTTTTAGGTGTCCTATAATATGGACAACACCCAAACATTGCTATTACTTTATGGTCTGCACTATAAACAGAGAAGGTAAATGTGTTGGGTCTATTCGCACGAAACGGATATAACAAAGACCATAATGGATCAC